>Ga0247725_1000076_pt1 | contig 136490 bp, 122 predicted proteins | sample OKSTACKMCFT3sol_FD_183021 | JGI IMG/M metagenome (GOLD analysis project Ga0247725, IMG submission 183021) | Subsurface sediment microbial communities from gas well in Oklahoma, United States - OK STACK MC-FT3-sol | ecosystem: Environmental > Terrestrial > Deep subsurface > Rock core/Sediment...
ACGGTATCCGGCCGTTGGCAATAGCTCGAAATCCACGTATATTCAAAGGAACACGCCAAAGCGTTGTGCGTATTGGGGAGTTTCGGATGTATCTGTTTGAAGGCCTGAAAAATCAAATCAGTGCTTATCTGCCACCTGAGCAGGTCGTTCTGGTGCAACAGGCTTATGTTGTCGCCCGCGACGCGCACGCACCTCAAATCCGCTCCAGTGGCGAACCTTATATTACTCACCCTGTTGCAGTGACCAGCATCCTCGCCGAAATGCGGATGGATTATGAGACCTTAATGGCCGCTTTACTGCATGACGTGATTGAAGACACCCCGGTTAGTAAAGAAGATTTGACCCGTCTATTTGGCGAAACTGTGGCGGAACTGGTACAGGGTGTTAGTAAACTCGACAAAGTAAAATTTAAAGATATCAAAGAGTTCGAAGTTACCAACCTGCAAAAAATGTTTATGGCGATGACGCAGGATATTCGCGTTATTCTGATTAAACTGGCAGACCGTACTCACAATATGCGTACCATAGGTGCACTCAAACCAGAAAAACGCCGTCGTATTGCCCGTGAAACCTTAGAACTCTATGCTCCTATCGCCAACAGGTTGGGTATCCACAATATTAAAAACGAGCTGGAAAACTGGGGTTTCCGCGCTTTATACCCAATGCGCTATCGTGCTTTGGAAACCGCAGTGAAGCAAGCTCGTGGCAACCGCAAAGAAATTATTGAAAAAATTCAGTCCGAAATCGAACAGCGCATCAAAGCTGCCGGAATTGAAGCTGAAGTGGCAGGCCGGGAAAAACATCTGTACAGCATCTATCGTAAAATGAAAAGCAAAGAGCTGATGTTTAACGATGTAATGGATATTTATGGCTTCAGAGTCATTATCAACAGCATAGACAACTGCTACCGGGTCTTGGGTGTAGTGCATAACCTGTTTAAGCCAATAGAAAGCCGTTTTAAAGACTATATCGCCATACCAAAACAAAACGGTTACCAGTCCCTGCACACCTCCCTGATAGGCCCACACGGTATTCCGGTGGAAATTCAGATGCGTACCCGCGAAATGGATGAAATGGCCGATAAAGGTATAGCAGCGCATTGGTCTTATAAAGGCGCAGGTGAAAATAAAAATACCACAGCACAAATCCGCGCCCAGCGCTGGATGCAAAGCCTATTAGAGCTGCAACAGAGCTCTGGCAATACCTACGAATTTGTTGAAAACGTTAAGTCTGAACTCTATCCGGATGAGCTTTATGTGTTTAGTCCTAAAGGTCAGATTGTGGAATTACCTATAGGTGCCAATGCGGTCGATTTTGCCTACACAGTGCATACCGACATAGGCAATAAGTGTGTGGGCGCACGAGTGGATCGTAAACCCTATCCACTGAACAAACCTTTGGAGACGGGCCAGACAGTAGAAATCATTACCAGCCCTGGTGGTAAACCTAATGCCAACTGGCTGAACCATGTGGTCACCAGTCGCGCTATTTTAGGCATTCGTAACTATCTGAAAAAACAGCAACTCAGCGAGGCTGTTGGCTTAGGCCGCCGTTTGCTGACCTCAGCTTTAGGTGACGTAAAACTGGAGTCTATTCCACCAGAACGTATTGAGCAGGTACTGCAAAGCACCACGCAAAAATCGCTGGATGAACTCTTGGTCGAGATTGGTTTAGGCAATCAACTGCCCATAGCGGTAGCACGGCGTTTAATGGGTGGTTTTGATTCTGGCGAAGAAGCTTTGCCAGCGGAAAATCCGGCCAACCAAAAAACCAAAGCTTTTATTATTGGCTCTGAAGGGATGTTACTCACCTTCGCCAAATGTTGCCGCCCTATTCCTGGTGACGAAATTGCTGCTAACGCCACGCCGGGCAAAGGCCTGAATGTGCACCGTGTTGAATGCCGTAATATTCGTGGCTGGGAAAAAGAGCCAGGTAAATACTTCCCGGTGAAATGGGATAAAACCGGCGACAAACAGTTTTTATGTGATATCCGGGTCTTTATTGTCAACCAACCCGGCGTGTTGGCTAAACTGACCACAGTAATAGCCTCACAGGATTCCAATATTCAGGACTTGTCGACCGACGACAGAGACACAGGCGAATATGTAATCAAAATCACCTTGTCTGTGCGTGACCGTATTAATTTAGCCAACGTCATGCGCAAAATCCGTGTCTTGCCTGAAGTACTTAAAGTTTACAGAAGGAAATAAGTGTTATGTCAAAAGTGATCATCAGTACAGATAAAGCCCCTGCAGCTATTGGCACCTACAGCCAGGCTGTAAAAATTGGTACTACAGTGTATTTATCTGGCCAGATCCCTTTAGTACCAGCCACTATGCAGATGGTGTCTGAAAACTTCGCCGAACAAACCCAACAAGTTTTTGAAAACCTGACGGCTGTTTGTCAGGCTGCAGGCGGCAGTTTAAATGATATGGTTAAAGTGAATATTTTCCTGACTGATCTGTCCAACTTCGCCACCGTAAACGAAATTATGAGCAAACATTTCAGTGCCCCCTACCCGGCACGCGCCGCTGTGCAGGTCAGCGCTTTACCTCGTGGCGCTCAAATTGAAATTGATGGTGTTATGGAAGTGCCGTCAACCAACTGATCAGGACTGCTGTTTCGATCTTTTAAGGCAAACTGAGTGAACAAGATCCTGAGTTGTGTTTTTTTGCTGGCATTTTCAAGGCTGGCAGCGGCAACAGAAACACCAGTCCTCACCTGGTGTTTGGATCATTTTTCCCGTTTTCACGCCTATGAAAACACGAAGGCCCCTTATGGCCCTTCCGTAGATTTAATGCAGGAATTGGCTAAACGAGCTGGTTTTCAGTTGAAATTCAGTCCCAGAACTCCTTCGGCACGCTGCTTTCGTCAAATGGAAACGGGTGAAGCGGATCTGATGAGTAACCTGAACTTCACTGAAGAGCGGGCAGAGTACATGTACCTGATGCCCTACAACGAGCGCATTCCTGAATCTTTGTATTTAAAAGCCAATGATCCCCGCCAGATCCGCAGTTTTAATCAGCTGGAATCTTTAGCTTTAGCCACAGTGCGCAATTACACTTACCACCCTAGCCTGATGCAACTAATTAAAACGTCAAAACGCCATGTCGAAATCGACAGCATTGAAATTGGCTTTGAGATGCTGCAACGCGGCAGAGTGGACGCTTTAGTAGTGCCAACTCAAAGCTCTTTAGATGTCATTGCAGACCACCCACCACTGCATTATCAGTTTAAAAGAGCTCCGGTAGATTTTTCAGTAGTAGAAAAACGTTTTATCAACATCGCATTATCGAAAAAAAGCCCACATCTGGAGTTAAAGGGCCGGATTGAACGGGCTGTAGAGTCCATGGTGCAGGATGGCACAGTGAAAAAACTCTACGCTTTTGACCCGTTAAAACACGGCCCGACCTATTTGGCTGACTCACCAGCAGCGCAGATAAAACAACCCTGACGCCTTACTTAAACCAGGCATACGGCTATGCCTTCTGACGATCACAGGTTAAACTGACTGTAATCAGTCACTTAGTTTTTTCGTACCCAAACAATTAAGACTGCAGGTGGCAAGTGCAGGCATCCCTATCAGCAGAACAGCACTGGGACATTCGGCCGCGCTGCAGCAGCAAACAAAGTGGCAGCTTCAAGTACGAAGGAAATATATTTTGACAGTAACAGCGCTGGATAGCCTATCCGTCAGCCAACTGAAAGGTGTTGGCGCCAAAGTTAGTGAACTGCTGCATAAGCTGGGGATTCAAAGTGTGCAGGATTTGCTGTTCCACTTGCCCTTGCGTTACGAAGACCGCACACGGCTCTACCCCATCGCCGATTTATGGCCACAACAAACAGCGACAGTGCAAGGCGAAGTGATCAGCAGCGAAATTACCTTTGGCAAAAGACGCAGCTGGCTGGTGTCCATTCGCGATGGTTCGGGCCACCTCACCTTACGCTTTTTCCATTTTAACGCAGCGCAAAAAAATGCCGTCATCCCTGGTGTCACCTTAAGAGTATTTGGTGAAGTTAAACGCGGTATGCGCGGTTTTGAGATGATGCACCCGGAATACAAAGTACTGAAAGAGGACGTTGAACAGGAGGTCGCCGAAACTCTGACGCCTGTTTATCCCAGTACCGAAGGCTTAAAACAAAACAGCTGGCGCAATTTAACAGACGCTGCTTTGCAAGTGCTGCAGCGCAGTAGTCCAACCGAATATCTGGCACCAGTACTGGGTCAAAACAGCTGGTCCTTGACCGACGCTTTATTGTATCTGCACAGACCACCACCAGATGCGTCACTACAATTACTGGAACAAGGGCAACATCCGGCGCAACAACGACTTATATTTGAAGAACTGGTCGCGCAGCAATTGTCTATGCTGCAATTACGCCAGCAATGTCGTGTGCAACAAGGCCGCAGCTTTGTGGTGGATGAAACACAAAACCAACAGTTTTTAGCTGCTTTACCTTTTGCGCCGACAGCGGCACAACAAAGGGTAATACAGGAAATCCGCCGTGATTTAGCTCAAACCGAACCCATGCTACGGTTAGTGCAAGGAGATGTAGGTTCAGGTAAAACACTAGTTGCAGCTTTATCAGCTTTAACTGTGCTTAGCCGTGGTGCTCAGGTGGCCTTAATGGCACCAACGGAGCTGTTGGCAGAGCAGCACGCCTTGACCTTCAAAGCCTGGCTCGAGCCTTTGGGTTATCAAATAGCCTGGCTGGCCGGTAAGGCATCAGCCAAACAAAAACAACTGCAGCTGGCCGCTATTCAAAATGGCGAAGCCAAAATGGTGATAGGCACTCACGCCTTGTTTCAGCAACAAGTGCAGTTTCAACAACTGGCGTTGGTGATTATCGACGAACAACACAGATTTGGAGTGCATCAACGTTTAGAACTGCGTGAAAAAGGCGCAGACACAGGCTTTTTCCCACATCAACTGGTGATGACAGCCACCCCCATCCCCCGCACTTTAGCTATGACAGCTTATGCTGACCTGGACACCTCAGTGATTGACGAACTGCCTCCTGGTCGCACCCCTGTCACTACTGTAGTGTTGCCGGACAGCAGAAGAGCTGAAGTGACAGAACGAGTGCGTCAGGTGGTGCAACAACAAGGCCGGCAAGCCTATTGGGTCTGTACTTTGATTGAAGAGTCGGAGCAACTGCAATGTCAGGCCGCAGAAATGACAGCAGTTGAACTAACAGCAGCTTTACCGGATTTGCGTATAGGTTTAGTACATGGCCGTTTAAAAGCCGCTGAAAAACAGCAGGTGATGGCCTACTTTAAAGCCGGTGAACTGGATTTATTGGTCGCTACTACTGTAATTGAAGTGGGTGTAGATGTACCCAATGCCAGCTTAATGATTATCGAAAACCCGGAGCGTTTAGGTTTAGCTCAATTGCACCAGTTAAGAGGCCGGGTTGGCCGTGGCAGTGCAGTGTCCCATTGTGTGCTTTTGTATCACGCACCTTTATCACCCACAGCTCAGGCCCGCTTGTCTGTGCTTAGAGAAAGCAATGATGGTTTTGTCATAGCGCAACGCGACCTGGAAATTCGCGGCCCTGGTGAGCTGCTTGGCACTAAACAAACAGGCCAGGTTAGTTACCGTATTGCAGATTTAAGCCGGGATGCACAGCTTATTCCAGCTGCTCAACAAGCCGCTGCTTTGCTGTGGCAGCAATATCAACCAAATTGTGCTCCGCTAATCCGGCGTTGGTTGGGTTTTAAAGAGATCTATGCCCAAGCCTGATCTGTTGTAACTTTCAGAAACACCACAACAACAGTTAGTTACACACCCTAACTGCAGCGCGTCCGATGATAGGATTCAGTCTGGCTCAATGACTGAAATTTACTCAGAGGATTATCAGATGAAACACAGTGCACTATGGCTTGTATTAAGTCTCTTTTCAGCTACTGCTTTGGTACAGGGTGCGGAACTAGTTTCAGATGAGGCATTTTCTTTGGTACAGCCTTTTTCTGTCAGTGGCGCTAACCCCAGAGCCTGGGGATCCAATCTGAGTTTTGGCCCATGGCACACTGCAAAAGCAGTTCGAGGCCCAACTTTAGGCTTTGGCCTGAAGTTACTTGGTGTTTCGCTTGGGTATAGTAGCCAGACTTACCAACTGAGCCTGACCGATGGTACAAACTGGCAACATATGGAATGCATCAGCGCTGCAGTGACAGGAGCTAAAGATGGCTGGACTTTAGATCTGAGTTTGGGAGAAAAACCCGTCTTTGCATGTGGAATTCTGGGAAAAGTGAATTCTACTATGGCGCTAAAAGCCAAGTGGAATAACAAACTTGAGGGCATATCCAAACTCTCTGACCGAAAAGTTAGTATCCGTTCATTACACCAGCTCAAAGGCGCAGCTTTTGACAGCATGGACCCTGTTGGCTATCTGTTGTCAGATGACCGGGGGCCTTTAGCTCAGGTTGAACTGATCAATAGTGGCAAGGTCTGGATAAGTCCCTCGTTACCCGCGAACATACAGTTGGAGCTGGCGGCCTTGATGGCTGCTTTGTTATTGTATGTACCAGACAACATAAATGAAGAGTTGTAAATGTTCCGTATTGTGCAGATTGACCATGTGGTAGTGAGGGTAAAAAACCTGCAGCTAATGCTGGAGTTTTATCAGCAGGTATTAGGCTGTACTCTGGAGCGACAGGAAAAGGATTTGGGTTTATACCAACTCAGAGCGGGGTCGAGTTTGATTGATTTAGTGCCAGTGGACCAGCCCTTGGGCCAGCAAGGTGGCGCAGCACCAGGCTCTGACGGCCACAATATGGACCATCTCTGTCTGCGTATTGAACCTTTCGAACCACAAGCCTTAGAGCGCCATTTTCAAAACAAAGGCTGCACGACAGGGCCGGTACAGTCACGTTATGGTGCCGAAGGCAGAGGTCCTTCAATTTATATTCAGGACCCTGAAGGCAACACCATAGAACTTAAAGGAGCAGCCGACAGCGTCTGAGTTGCCATTCCCAGACACAGGAGAAAGCACGCCAGGCCGCCAGCCAGACCTTCTAGCCTGCAACCTGAGCTGCTGGTTTTTTCCGCAATGCCAGCCAGGCATCCAATGAATACACAATCAGCGCCAGCCAGATAAAACCAAAGGTCACCAGCTTCGCTGCAGTCAGAGCTTCGTTATAAAGCCAAACCCCAAAAACAAACATAAAACTTGGACCTATGTACTGGAAAAAGCCCATAGTTGACAGCTGCAGCCGTTTAGCCGCTGCGATAAAAAGTAACAATGGCACTGTAGTGACAAAACCTGCGGCCATCAGCCACAGATTCAAACTCCAGCTGTTTTGGCTCAAATCTGCTGCGCTGCTGTCTGCAAATTGCCACCAGTAATACAAGGCCAAGGGCAATAACAATAACGACTCAATAAACAAACCAGTAATAGCGTCTATTGCGAGCTTTTTACGAAACAAACCATAAAGCGCAAAAGTGCTGGCCAGTGTTAACGCTATCCATGGCACAGAACCAAAAGTCACTAATTGAATAACTACACCAGTGACCGCCAGCGATAAAGCAAGCCACTGGAATTTACGTAAGCGTTCACCAAGGAAAAACATCCCCAACAATACGTTCAACAATGGATTGATGTAATACCCCAAACTGGCATCCAGCATATGATGGTTGTTTACAGCCCAGATGAATAAACCCCAGTTACCACCTAAAATAAGTGAAGTTCCCAACAAAGCCAGCACCAGTTTAGGCTGAGCTAAGATCTGCTGCACTTTGCCCCATTGCTGCATTGCAACTACGATCAGCACCAGCAATACAAAAGACCAGACTACGCGGTGGATTAAAATCTCCTGTGCTGGCACAAAATCGATCTGTTTAAAGTAAAGCGGAGCTATACCCCACAAGGTATAGGCACCAGCGGCAAAGGCGCCACCGAGTTTTTGTGCAGGACTTAATGTCATTGGTATCACCTTAATCAACCGGAACCTCTGCGCTCAGAGGCGCGCATTGTACTGGATACAGACTTATTAAGTAATGACATCTGACGCAGGAATAAAAGATCTTGGCCATATCCCAAAAGAAATTGGCCGAAATCTGGTTTCGGCCTGTCGGCTTAATCAGGCGATTTTTTTGGTTCAGCGGGTCAAAGTTAAATTTCGGTCATTTAATGGCTGTAATGGCCTCGCGTTTTGCCCCATTAACTGGCTAAGTTGTTGTATCTGTTCTGCCGAAGCTTCTATGGGATTAGCTAACACCAGCCAGTGCACTCCTTCACTGCAAGGCGGCGTAGTTAACGACCCCATATAGTGGTAGAAGTGTTTGATTTTTGGCAGGAGGGAATTCAAATCCAAGGCTGCTTTTTGATCTGTGACTGTTTCGCCTTTAAGCAAGGGGACTTTTTGCAACAACCGCTGCAACGTAGAATTAATCTGTCCCTGCTGCACCAATACTCCCAGTATAGTCAATTGACCATCCGCGTCGCTGTGGACAAAATGTACCTCCATCGGGAAGCTTTTGCCATTCAGTTGATGTTCGCCTGGCGTGTGAAAATGCACTTGCTTTAAGTTGTAGTCCTGCCCACCAAAACTAAGGTGAAGTGGTGCAGTGCTGACTTCTTCAACTAAGGTATGACCCGTATTGGTCAGTTGTAATGGCTGAGTTGCGTAATTTAGTTGGGGTGCTGAAAATTTAGCTTCTTCTGCCGCAGTCAAATCGATAGGTGATTGTTCTTTGCCCTTTTTACAGCTTGCAAAATCCAATGTCAGATTGCCCCAATGTTCTGGTCCGGTATATCCTTCATAGCTCCAGTCGGGATGGAGATCCCCAGCCAAAGCAGGAAACAAACACCCAAGCGCCGGCAACAAAAGAATCTTATTCATAACAATACACCTGTTTAATCCCTTTGAATCATAGAGTTCCATGGTCGCTGAGACAAAGGTCGATCATGCCACTTCTGGCAGTTGAAACCTTTTAACAGCCCCTTCTAAGGTTTCCGCCATAGCTGTAAGTTGTTGGCTGGCGGTGGCGACCTGAGTCACCAGCTCAGTATTATGTTCAGCGGCCTGGTGTACGACACTCACACTGACATTAATCTCTTCAATAGCGCTGCTTTGCTGTTCTGCTGCACTGGCAATTTGCAAACTCATACCTCGAACTTTATCTATAGAACCATTGACGTTTTGCATCAGTTCAGTGGATTGGCTGGCAAATGCAATGGTTTTCCCACCCAACTCGCTGCTTTGCTGCATTTTCAGCACAGCCTGATGGGCACTCTGCCGGAAAGTGCTGATCATCGCCTCGATTTCAGTGGTCGAAGTCTGAGTGCGCTGAGCTAAATGCCTGACTTCATCCGCTACCACGGAAAAACCGCGCCCCTGCTCTCCTGCTCTGGCGGCTTCTATTGCAGCATTTAACGCCAGTAAATTGGTTTGATCCGCTATAGCTTTAATTACCACCAGCACAGCACCTATGTTTTCACTGTTTTTTTCCAGTTCAGTTAAAGAGGCAGCGCTTTCTGTCAGGCTTTGCACCAACAACTCTGTACTCTGCACAGCCTGAGTATTAGTAGCCTGACTAGATACGGAACTCTGGGCGGCTTCTTCGCTGGCAGCATGTGTAGTGGCAACACTTTGTGCAACCTCCTGCGCTGTAGCCGACATCTCATGCATCGCAGCGGCAATCTGCTCCATTTGCAAACTTTGTTGCTGAACATTGTCCTGTACGCCCTGACTACTTTGAGCTAAAACTCCGGCAGCTCCGGAAACTTCAACTGTTGAGCGCTGAACTAATATCAGTAACTGCGCCAGATCTTTTCTGGTTTGCTCCATCAATGTCAGCATTTCACCTATTTCTGCCGCCTCATCAGCGACTACTGGCGTATTCAGGTTGCCGCGTTGCAATTCTCTGAGCGCCGCCATAGCTTTATACAATCCACGCTGAATGGTTTTACGGGTAGCCCGGCTTACCAATACAGAAAGCAGAATAACCAATACTGCAGCCACGACCACCTGCAGCTCCAGAGAGCGGGTTTGCTGATCAATGTTCTTAATTTCCGCTGAGGTAAAACTTTCAACGTTATGGAGTAGCGCTTTTACTTTTTGCATCAATTCTTGATCAATAGCCGCCAGCTCGCTTTCCAGCCCACCAGCTTGCTGTGATATTCCGGCTTTTTGGATGAGCTGCTCAGCAATCGAAGTCCATTGCGAGGACAAAGCTTCAATACTCTGAAGCAACTGCATATTGTCCCGGACCGTGCTTAGCTGCTGCTCTGTCATTCCAGTTGAAGGCCGTAAATAGGGTTCTGCGGCCTGAAGAGCAGCTTTGAGTTGCTGCTGGTGCCGCAGAAACTCAGCTTGAGCACGCTGGAACTCATCCTCAGACTGCTGTTGCTGTTTTGGCACAAAACGTAACTCTTTTTGCAATAACAACTCCTGTGCATATTGCAGCTCTATGATTTGGGTCAATTGCTCTATAGCAGGATTATCTCTGTTGACCACCTCACTCAGGTGAGTCTCAATCTTAGTCAGGTGAATAAATATAAAAGCTGTCATGGCTGCCAGACCTATACAGATCACAATGACAGACAACATAAGCCTTTGTCTAATCGACAGTTGCATAATGCGCCCCTTCCTCTTTTGAAGCCTTATCAGTTAAAGCTGGATGCTTTAACAACGAGCCAAGATTCAACAATGATGGCAAGACTATTTTTTTAGCCAACCAAGTGGCTGCTGAAACCAGAGTTTTAGCATCAAACATAGTTTCATTATTATCATTTTGTCCTTTCTGTCAACAACGAAAGATTAGAATATGATAAAAACAAAACATGCGTTCGTAAAACAAATACAGCTGCTGATCAGGTATAGCTGAAAGAAAAACAGTGAAGGGAAATAATTTAGTCAGGCCTGGTCGGGTAATGACTAAGTCTTAGCCGACCAGATAAGTGCCTGTGCCCAAGGCTATGTGAGTGCCCTGCTCATTGTGCAGCTCCATGCGGCAAACGCAGACTTTATTGCCAGTGCGGATCACCACAGCTGTAGCGATAAACTGTTGGCCGCGGCCTGGTCTCAAGTAATCGGTGCGAATGTCTATCGTGCTCATTTTGCCAAGCTTCTCAGCCAGCTCGACGTCCGAAATATCGCCCAGTCGGGTTAAAGCACTGGATACAGCCATTAATCCACCCACCACATCCAAGACAGAAGCTATTACGCCACCATGTAAAATTTGTTGTACCGGATTGCCCACTAACTGGCCGTCCCAGTCAAACCTCACTTCAGCTTGTTGTTCGTCAAAACGTGTGACTTTTAAGCCCAATAATAGGTTAAAAGGCATTTGATCAAAGGTTTCGGCGATAAAAGGCAGTAACTGATCTGAGTGCATAGGATCCTCGACTTCACTGGTAAGAGCAGTAAGCAATCTACTCCAGCGAAGCCAATGACACAATGCCCAAGACAGTCTTGTCACTTTTGATTACAATGCGCCAGTTTTTTCATTACGTAGCACAGCCCTTTGCCTCAACTATTGTTCGACACCTTAAAACAAGCTTTTGGTTACAGCCAGTTCCGCCATGGACAACTGGAGGTGATTCAGGCTTGCCTGAGCGGTCAGGACAGTTTTGTGCTGATGCCAACAGGTGGCGGAAAATCGCTGTGTTATCAGTTACCTGCTTTATTGTTGCCCAATGTAACAGTAGTAGTGTCGCCTTTAATGTCACTGATGAAAGATCAGGTCGACGCTTTGCAGGCTAATGGTATAGCGGCTGAATTTATTAACAGCAGCCAAAGCCGTGAAGAAATTCATGATGTGATCCGGCGCTTGCGTCAGCAGCAGTTAAAACTTTTGTATCTGGCGCCAGAGCGGTTATTACAACCTGACTTTATGTCGCGCCTGGCGGAAGTGGGTGTCAGTTTATTTGCGATAGACGAAGCGCATTGCATTTCACAGTGGGGTCACGATTTCAGGCCACATTACACTGAGCTGGCTCAGTTAAAACATTATTTCCCGCACGTGCCTATGATGGCTTTAACAGCCACAGCCGATCCGGCCACACAAAAAGACATCAGCCGCCAACTCAACCTGCAACAGCCTTATGTCTCAATTGGTAGCTTCGACAGACCAAATATCCGTTACACAGTGCAGGAAAAATTCCGACCATTGGAGCAAGTGGTCAGTTACCTGAAACAACAAGAACAGCAAAGTGGCATTATTTACTGTGCTTCACGCCGTAAAGTGGATGAGCTGACCGAACAGCTGGCGGGCAAAGGTTTTCAGGTGGCGGCTTATCATGCAGGCTTAACCAATGAGCAGCGTAATGCGGTGCAGGAAGCCTTTAAAAAAGACCAAATTCAGCTGATTATCGCCACTGTTGCTTTTGGTATGGGTGTGAATAAATCCAATATACGTTTTGTGATCCACTTTGAATTACCGCGCACCATAGAAGCTTATTATCAGGAAACTGGCCGTGCTGGCCGTGACGGTGTGCCTGCGGAAGCCCTGATGCTGGTCGACCCTGCAGACATAGCACGGATGCGCAGCTGGATAGAAAAAGACGAAAACAACAGCAGAACTGAAGTAGCATTACAGCGCTTTAATCAAATGGCTGCTTTTGCTCAGGCTCAAACCTGCCGGCGTTTAGTGCTGCTAAATTATTTTGGTGAGTCCAGCCAAAAGCCCTGCGGCAACTGTGATATTTGTATTGACCCGCCGAAACAGTTTGATGGCACAGAATTGGCGCGCAAAGCGCTGTCCTGCGTGTATAGAGTCAACCAAAGTTTTGGTATGAATCACGTGATAGACGTGTTACGTGGCAGCCAAACCAGCCGTATTCAGGAACTGGGACATGACAAACTATCCACTTATGGCATAGGCAAAGATCAATCACATGACTATTGGTTGAGCATTTTGCGTCAGTTGGTGCACTGTGGTTTATTGCAGCAGGACATCAGCCAGCATTCGGTGCTGAAGCTGCAAGAAGCAGCCAGGGCTGTATTGCGTGCAGAACAAAGTTTGCAACTGGCTGTGCCGCGCCTGGTGCAAACCAAAGCCAGCAGCGGTAAAACTACAGCACCGCAAAACTATGACCGCAAGCTGTTTGCCCGCCTCAAAGTGCTGCGGAAAGCCATAGCTGAACGCGACGACGTGCCACCTTTTGTGGTGTTCTCAGACGCCACCTTGATAGAAATGGCTCAGGCTTGCCCAACCAACAGCCTGGAGTTTTTAGCCATCAGTGGTGTAGGCCAAACCAAACTGGGCCGTTATGGTGCTGATTTCCTCGATTTAATCAGCGACTATTTAGCTGGCGATTGAGCAGGCAAGTTAGAAAAATAAGCGGCTAAATCCAGAATATCAGTATCAGAGAGACCTGCTGCCATAGGTGACATCACAGCATGTTTACGCATCCCGTCACGATAGGCTTTGATGGAGGTCTCCAGATACTTCTGTTTTTGGCCTGCTAAGTTAGGGTAGTCAGGTAGCACCGAAATACCTTCTGTTCCATGACAAGCGGAGCAGACTGCTGCTTTGGTTTTACCAGCAACTGCATCCTGCGCTAAAACTGGTACTGAAAACCCGAGTAAAGCTAATAAAATCAAAGGCGTAACTCGCATTTTTGTTATTCTCCCTGAATCTGGACTTAGATTTATTTTTCATATGTTTTTTCCATTAAAGACCTAAGTACTTGTTTATACAAGTCAGAGGCTGAAATTCAGTAAAATCAATACTCCATAAAGCGCTTGAGCTAACCGAACGCAGCGACGACAATGAGCTATTGCCGTTTTGGGGTTTGTTATGCCATTTCTTTTAAGTTCCACCTATGCATCAGCTTTGCCTGAATTAGTAAGTAGTGTCGACGTTAGCCCTTTTGCTGAACCCAAACTTTTAGCCTACAGCGCTGACACTGCGGCTTTACTGCAAATCCCTGCTGAATTTTTTCAGCAGGCCGATGCAGCCGACTACTTAAGTGGTAAAAAGCTGTTTGATGGCAGCAAACCGATAGCCCAAAAGTACGCTGGCCATCAGTTTGGCCAATACAATCCTGAGCTGGGTGATGGCCGGGGTTTGCTATTGGGGGATGTAAAAGGCGCTGATGACAAAAGTTACGACCTGCATTTAAAAGGCGCAGGTCGCACCCCTTATTCACGTTTTGGTGATGGCCGCGCTGTATTACGATCCAGCATTCGCGAATTTTTAGCCTCCGAAGCTATGCATCATTTAGGAATTCCTACCAGCAGAGCGCTTAGCCTGGTCGGTAGCAACGAGCCTGTACAACGTGAAACCATAGAACAAGGCGCCATGGTGATCCGGGTTTGCCCGAGCCATATTCGCTTTGGCCATTTTGAACACTGTTTTTACACCGGTGATAAAAACCAGTTACAGCGTCTGGTCGACTTTACTGTGCAACAACATTTCCCGGATTGTCTAAACGCGGAAAACCCTGCATTGGCTATGTTGCAACAAGTGGTGGTGCGTACCGCAGAACTGATTAGCCAGTGGCAGGCTGTAGGCTTTAACCATGGTGTGATGAATACCGACAATATGTCGATTTTAGGTATTAGTTTTGATTATGGCCCTTACGCCTTTTTAGATGATTATCAGCCGGGTTATATCTGCAATCACTCGGATCATAGCGGCCGTTATGCCTTTGACGAGCAGCCAGGTATAGGTTTATGGAACCTCAATGCGCTGGCTCATGCATTATCGCCATTGATTGAAGTAGAGGACTTGCGAGCTGCGCTTGGTTTGTATGAACCGACCTTAGTCAGCCATTACATGGCATTAATGGGTAAAAAACTGGGCCTTACCACTATAGAGCCAACGGACCGCGCTTTAATAGGCCAATGGCTGGCGTTATTGCAGCAACAAAAGCAGGATTACACTTTAAGTTTCCGCCGTCTGGCAGATTTTTCGGATGATAGCAATGGCTCCTCAATCCGTGATCATATGCTGGACCTTGTAGCTTTTGATCAGTGGGCAGAATTATACCGTGTACGTCTGGCAAAGGAATCCGCTGCAGCGGCTGAACGTAAAGCCCAAATGAACAGCGTCAATCCAATCTATATTCTGCGGAATTACCTGGCTCAACAAACTATTGCAGCGGCAGAACAAGGGGATACAGCACCATTACATGAACTGATGGAGGTGTTGCAACAACCTTACCAGCCGCAACCTGGCAAGGAAGCCTTTGCCGCTCCTCCGCCTGATTGGGGCAAAGGCATGAATATCTCCTGCAGTAGCTAACGGAAATCGCATGAATCACAGCGTTATCAATAGTTTTATCGTACAAACTGAACAGAAACAACTGCTACTTACGCCTTTATGGCCAATGCGGTTTGAGCAAGTTCAAGAATGCAAAAACTGGTTTATCCAAACTGCCATTCAGACCGGAACTTTAGCCTATGGCGCAGACAGGGTTGAACTGGGTCTGAGCTTTGCTAATGAATCTTTTACGTTTTGTTACGAAGACTATAGCGAAAGTTTTTGGGTCACAGCTGACAGTGCAGGCAGCGCTATGTTACTGTCAGAATTAGCAAATGAATTCAGCGCTTTGAGGATTAAATGACGGTAAAACTGCAGCATGGATTAAAGCTAGGGTGGCTGATGCTGCTGATGTTTTGCAATGCTGCTTTTGCTTTTCATGCTCAGGTCAATAGTTTTGATAAACAGCTGTCCCGGCTCGAACTGGGTCCGAATTTATACTTCCAGCAAACCCATAAAGCTCTGCCACTGGAAGAACTGATTTTTGACCCCGAACGACATCATGCATTTCGACTGGTCGCCGAATATAAAAAAAACCTACAAAGCGCCGATCAGTCACTTTGGCTATTCACCCGTTTGCATTACAAAGGCCAGACCCCGATTCAGACGCTGATCCATTACGATTTCCCCTTAGCCGATGTCATTCAGGTCTACAGCTACAACAGACTAAAAAATGATTTGCAGCTGGTGAGCAGCACTGGTGCTTCTGTACCTTTTTATCAACGTGCCCTCGCCTACCGTAGCTTTGCCTTTCCTTTAAATTTTGAACCAGACCAGGAACTGGACATATTTATCAAAATACAAGACGCCGCTATAGCTCCGGTTGAACTGACCTTATGGCAACACAACAACTTTGTTTTAGACCAGCTGTATAAAAACATCCTGGATGGGCTGTTATGTGGCGTGTTATTACTGATGGCCATTTATAACCTGTTTTTGTATTTTTCCTTGCAGCAAAAGTTGTACTTGTACTATGCAGGCTTTTTTATTAATTGTGCTCTGGTGCTGGCGATTCTAAATGGCTTGGCCTTTGCGATGCTCTGGCCTGACTACCCCGAAATTAATCAGGCTATTTTATATGTTGCAGCAGGGGCAACCTTTAGTTGTCTGACCTTATTTAGCTGGCACGTCCGCAAACAACAAGGTGGTATTCTGGGGCGTTTCGGATTTTATCTGTGTTTGGTCAGCGCATTGTTATTACTCTTTAGTCCGTTATATGCCAATAACCAGTTGCGTTTCTGGGGTTTATTAGTGGTCACCACATTGTGTCTGGGGGTCAATACTCTTTTTGCCCTGGTCTATGCCTTAAAAGGTGACCGCACCGCCAAAACTTTTGCCTTAGGCTGGTCCTTTTTCTTTGGGTGCATAGTGGTGCTGGCTTTATCACAAATTGGCTACTTACCCACGGCTCAGGCCTGGCAATACCTGTTGTTGATGGCCGTGATGGGCAGTATGGCTCTGATGAGTTTTAGTCTGCTGCAAAATATCAAAGGGGCCCAACAGCAAAGTATTGATCATCAGCGCCTGGCCCATGCTCATTTGCAGCAGTATTACGACATTTATCACAACGCTGTAGAAGGTATGTTTACCAGTACCTTACAAGGTCAGCTTATTACCGCTAATAAGGCACTGCTCAGCATGCTGGGCTATCAGAATCTGCAGCAAATGCAGCAAGACGTGGCCAAAAGCGGTATGGCGCGTTATTACGCAAATCCGGAAGATAGGGTCCAAATGCTGAAACAACTTCAGCTGGGCGATAATAAAAACTTTGAGATCAGGGGCTTAAGGGCCGACGGCAGTGCTTTTTGGGCGCTGATGTCTGCCAGACTGGCTGAAGGAGATGGAACACAGAGTGCCTATGTGCATGGTTCTATCGTGGATATTACTGCCCATAAACAAAATACCGAACAGCTGGCTTATCTGGCAACACACGACCCTTTGACCTCATTGTTCAACAGACACTATTTTATTGAACAACTGGAGCAGATGCTGCGTTTTGGCCATCAGGCCACATTACTTTACCTCGATATAGACCAATTTAAACTTATTAACACCACCTGCGACCATAGAGCAGGTGATGCCTTGTTATGCCAAATAAGTCATCAGATGCAGAGGGTACTGGATAGCAGAGGTATTTTGGCCAGACTGGAGAGCGATGAATTTGTCGTGCTGTTACCGCATTTAACCAGTAACGAAGCTTTTGCTATTGCCCATCAGTTGCTGGATACGGTGAAAGAATTTCGTTTTATCTGGCAAGACAGTGTGTTCAGCATTAGTGTCAGCATAGGTCTGGCAGAAAATCCGGACGGCAATCAAAGCACCGAACATTGGCTGAAACAAGCTGACTCAGCCTGTTTTGTCGCTAAAGAAAAAGGCCGCAACCGTATTCATATGTTTAATGCAGAAGATGAAGAGCTGCAGCGACATCAGTCGGAAATTCAGTGGTTAAAAACCTTAAGGCAGGCGCTGGAACAGGATAATTTTGTGCTTTTTATGCAGCCAATTACTGCCATCCAAAACCATCAGCACGGCTTGCATTATGAACTGCTTTTACGTTTGTCATTACCTCAACAAGGCTTGATAGCACCTGGCAACTTTTTAAGTTCAGCCGAGCGCTATGGCTTAATGCCACAAATAGACCGTTGGGTGATCCGCAACTATTTCCGCTGGCTGGCGCAACAACCCACTCATCTGACGGAACTGAGTCTGGCCAATATCAATTTATCCGGAGCATCCTTAACAGATCCGCTATTTAAGGCGTATGTCAGTTCTTTATTTCGCGAGTATCGCATTCCTTTTAGCAAAGTCTGTTTTGAAATTACAGAAAGCATGGCTATTTTAAATGTACATCAGACTCTGGATTTTATTTCCCACTTCAGAAAGCTCGGCTGTAAATTTGCGCTGGACGACTTCGGTAGTGGTTTCTCCTCTTATGGTTATCTGAAAAACTTTCCGGTCGACTTTGTCAAAATAGATGGCAGTTTTGTCCGCGACTTACTGATCGATCCTTTTGACTGCGCCATAGTGCAATCTATCCACGACATAGCCAGAGCGATGAAGATCCAAACTGTAGCCGAGTATGTTGAAAATATGGAGATTTGTCACAAGCTGACAGAGATGGGGATAGACTTCGCTCAAGGTTATGGTCTGGCCAAGCCCCGGCCCCTTTATCAACAGGAATAGCAGTTTATTCGCTGCTGTTTTTGCCACAAAAACTATATTTGTTTGCCCCTCTTGCTGAGTCTCAATTGCTGTCATTACAATAGCGCCCCGCCCCACTGGGGTAATGCTGTTTGTTCGGAGAACCTATGCAGCAGCTGCGCGACACCGCCTCCCGGTTAATGATCCTGAACGACGAAATTGCCCAGACTTATAGTCGTTATCAAAACGATCGTAAGCTGTTTTGCCGCAGTGGTTGTGGCGAATGTTGCCTTCATCCAGGCATTGAAGCCTCAGTGCTGGAAATGCTGCCTTTGGCTTTGCATTTATACGATGCTGGTATGGCGGAAAGCACTTTAGAAGCGTTACAGCAACATGACCAGACTGGCTGTTTTTTTTATCAGCCCTCTTCAGAGGATCGTAAAAGTGGTCAGTGTGGTGTTTACCCATACCGCCCCGCTGTCTGCCGGATGTTTGGCGCGGCAGGGTACCGTGGCCGGGAAGGCGAAGTCTTGCTGTCGATTTGCAAGGTGATACGAGCAGACGAACCTGAAGCCGTGATAGCGACAGAACAAAGCCTGAGCAGCGAAGCCCCACCTATGATGCGTAACCATAAAGCCCAGATTGCCCAACTGGATTACGAGCTTAGCAAAGAAAATATGCCGATTAAACAAGCTACAGCTGCGGCTCTGGAAAAGGTCTTGACCAAAGCCTGGTATGCTTCTTTTGCTGAATAACTTTTAGCTTTTTAGCGGAACCGCAGCAGGCTGTTTAACCGCTGCTTCCTGAGCAACTACTGGTTTATCGGCTTTCGCTTCAGGTTTTTTATCCTGACCTTTAGGCAACACCGGAATTAAAGCCGCCACATTGGCATGAGGGATCAGCTTGACCTGATCCTGATGGTAAATCCATAAATAGCTGACGGTGCGGGTAATAATCTGCACTTCATTCAACTGCCGGATTTCTTTGCCACCGGGTTGGATTGGATAAATCAGGCTGAGTTGATATTGTCCGGTTCGGTGGGCTTTAATATCCTGACTTAACTTATCTACCTGTATAACTCCCGCAATCCAAATGTACATGACGCCAAGACAGGTCAATATAAGCCAGTTGGGTAGCCAGGCAGAAGAACGGTAATAGCCATCTATCCAGGCCGCATATCTGACGTATTTCATTCTGGTCAGACGATCTAACCAGATAAAAAATGCTACAGAAGCAATCAAAATAAACAGCGCAAATACAATCATGGGATGAGTAATAGCAGCCAGCAGAAAGTCTGTCAGTTCCATATAAGGTAAAGCATTAAACTGGAATTCATTCAGCAACGAGATAGTAAAAATCAACCCCATCACACTGGCGATCAAATAACCAAAGGTCAAAGCTAAACTTGGATGTTTCAGGAAAAACCGGCTTAGTGTTTTCAGATCAGCATCCAGTTTCTGATCCATTTGCGGGCCATAACGCAGTACTACAAGCTCTTCAATCTCATGCCTGGTAGCGTTGTCCAATACGGGTTTTAATTCATCCATGGCAAAGTCTGGTTTACATCATCATTACATGACTTTAAAACAGGCTGAATTCCAGAGCAACAACTATATAGTGCTAAGCTTTTGCTCTGTATTAGTTTTTCAAAAGTGACTCACAGACGCTGTAAAAATTGTTTGGCGTAGCTCAGCGCAGTGTCGGTGTGGCTAAAGTGTTGTGGTTTGTGGGAGTGCTGGTATTTCAATTCGAGCAACTGCTGCTGAATAGGATTTAAACCAATAAAACAGCGCAGTACACAGCCATGCTGATCTTCCCACGAGCTAAAGTCCGTCATCATACTAATGGCATCTGGTGTTGCCAGCTCCCAGCCTTGCATATCCATCACGCGAGCCCATTTTTTACCAGCAAAGGCTGAGACTTGGGACTTTAAATCTGCAATTAGCTGTTCTGAGCCTTCTTTATTCCAGGCGCCCTGAATTTCGCACAACAAGACTTCGCCTTGGGGGGTGACACTAAATTTTCCATGGGCAATAAAGTCTGCCATAGCTGGTACTCCTCTGAACTCTCTGCCTGAGTATAGGTGGATTTAATCATCGCCCAAATCAGTCAGCGCATAACGTTCAATTTTTTTCAGTAAGCCCTGGCGGGAAATTCCCAAAGCCCTCGATGCCTGGCTCTTGTTACCTTTATATTGGGTCATGGCCTGCTGAATTAAACGGATCTCCAAAGCTTTGACCTGTTCATCCAGACTGTTCAGATCAGATCCTGTAACCAGTTCCGCCCCTGAATCCTCACTAAGATGTTCCAGATGCAACAACTGAATATCCGCAATACGGATCACACCTTGTTGAGCTATAGCAGCGACACTCTCCAACGTATTCTTTAATTCACGCACATTACCAGGCCAGTGCTTTTGCAAAAACCAGCTGATAGCGGCTGATTCTAACTGCAGCTTTTGACCATACTGAGTGCTGAGCTGTTCGAGAAAAAACTGGATTAACAGTGGAATATCTTCGCGGCGCTCGTCCAAAGCCACGGTTTCGATAGTAACGCCCTTAATGCGGTAATACAGATCTTCGCGAAACTTGCCCTGCTTGACCAAATCCGGCAGGTTAGCGTTAGTCGCAGACACTAAACGTATATCAATTTTTTGCTGCTCGCGACCACCTACAGGATAAAAAGTGCCTTCCTGCAGCACCCGCAGTAATTTCACCTGCATAGCCAGTGGCATTTCACCAATTTCGTCCAGGAACAAAGTGCCACCATCGGCCAATTTTAGTAAGCCCTGTCTGTCTTTATCTGCTCCGGTAAAAGCGCCTTTAACATAACCAAACAGCTCACTTTCTAATAAATCAGCCGGAATGGCACCACAGTGCACAGAGACAAAGGCTTTTTCAGCACGAGGGCTGAGTTCATGCAAAGCCCTTGAAATCACCTCTTTGCCTGTTCCTGAAGGGCCAGTGACCAGCACCCGGACTTCAGTAGGAGCTATACGTTGCACTAAGGTTCGAACTGTCTCCATATGCCGCGAATGACCAGCTAATTTCGGTAAAAAGCTATGTTGCTGCAAGCCTTGCTTTAACTGCCGTACTTCTTTTTCCAGCTGATGTTTCGTAATGGCGCGTTTAACCACTACCGCCAGTAACTCAGGATCTATTGGCTTGGCAATAAAATCCCATGCCCCCTGAGCTATGGCTTGCAGCGCCAGTTCCCGCTCTGCATGGCCGGTTAAAATAATCACTGGCCGACCGGAAAATTCAGGTACAGCCGCTAACGTGTGAGCAGGATCAAAGGCAGGAGGTAAAGCCAGATCGAGTAAAATTAAATCTGCATCAAACTGCTGCAGTTTGCTTCGGGCGTCTTCCAGACTGGCCACACCAGCTACCTGGTAGCCTTGTTGTTGTAAAAAGCGCTCAGCCAATAAACGAAAGGCTGGCTCGTCATCAACAATTAAAATGCGCGCCGGATTAGAGGGTGTTGCGCTAAACATCAGTACTATCCTTTGGAAACAAAAGTTCAAAACTAACAGCCCAGCCTAAATCAGTACGGAAGCTGATCTGGCCCTTGTGGGCATCCATAATACGTTTGACTATGGCCAGACCCAAGCCACTGCCGCCACTGCGCTTACTGATAAAAGGCCGGAATAATTGCTCTGTAGTCAGACTGGCATCCAAAGCCGGACCATTGTTGTGCACCTGTACCCGGATTTGTTGTTGATCATCACTCACTTCTACCAGCAAACAGGCGTCAGTCTGATTGCGCAAAAAGGCATTGGCATTATCAAATAGGTTTAAAAACACCTGCTGCAATCTGTGTGGGTCAGCTTGCAATGTCAGTCCTTGTGGCACTTTCAGTTCAAGTTTCACCTGCTGCCAGTCAAATTGTTGCAGCAAGCTTTGCAGTAATGGCTCAAATTCGATGTCGCTGTACTGCAGTTGCAGGCGGCCCGAATACACCAACATATCAGAGATCAGCCGATCAGCCCTTTTCAGCTGCTGCTGAATATGAGAGCGTAGTTCCGCATCTACACCTGCGGAGGCCATAGAGATAATATTCAGTGGGTTACGCAGTTCATGTGCCATAGAGGCGGCCAAAGCGCCCATTTCGACCAAATGTTGTTGCGACAACTGCTGCTTTTCTGCTTCAGCCAGTTGCAGCGATTGCGCCAGTAATTCGCAACTGCTGCTCAGTAAAGAACCAAACACCTGCGCTACTAGCCTGATGCCAGGGGTCATATCATCCCAACCAACTAACTCCACTTGCCACCTGCCTTGCTGGCTGTAACAGCGAAGCCGTAACTGTACATTGCTATCTATAACAGCGCCTGATGCTAATAACTGCACCTGAACTTTTTGCTTTAACGTCTCAGACAAGAGTTCCGTGGCTTTATCCGCTAAGCTTGTCCAGTTTTGACACTGAGCCAGTTGTTGACGCCAGGTATTAATCAAAGTCTGATCCAAAGTGGCACCGGGATAAATCAGTCGCTCAGCCAGTTTTGACACAGGCCGGTAACAGGCTGCTGTCAGCAACAACACCAAACTGGAATAGAGCCATAACTGCCAGCCCGGCACATTGGCCAGAGCCTTCATACCCAACTGACCAAAGATCGAACTGACCAGTGCCATCAGCAGCAGCAACAACAAAGACATTACCAGCCAGAGCAAAGCTCTGTTTGCCAGCGCATTAACGGTCAGCATTTGATAACGCACCACGCCATACACCAGCAACACAGGGTAACTGGGCAACAACAACATTGGGTAAGGGAACCAATCGAGGCCAAATGACGGAAACACCACGCTGGTGGCCAGTAATAAACCCCAACCTCCGGCTAAAAACATTGCCACTATAGAGCGCTTTTTATTGCCCTGATGATAACGCCAGCCATACCACAACACGGCATGGGCCAGCATGCCAATCAATACTGTGTACAGTAGATTTAAAAAGCCATAAGAGTGAAATACAAACACTTGCCCCAAAGCTAAGCTTTGCAGCACATCACCGGCGTCCAGACTCCAGCTTAACAACACCACCAGCGCTGTCAGAAAATACAACCAGCCGATATGACGCAACGACCAACTTAACCAAGAGGCTTTTACCTGGTCCTGCTGCACAAAACGCAGCGCAAAATGCAGGAAAAATGTAGGCATCAAAGGATTGGCTAATAACAGATAGCGACCCAGTTCTGGCTGGTCATGTATGACAAAAACATGGCCCAAACACCAAAGTGCCATCATGGCACCAAAGCCAGCCAGGCCTGCAAGGGTGCGCTGATAACGTGAATGCCACCAAAGCCAGCCGGACATCAAGGCAGCACAACCACTGGTAAGCAACATCATCAGCTCAAAAGCTAAAATCAAATCCACAGCACACCGTAAACTTTGTTGTCACACAACCTGCGGCAAATCGTAAATAAAGTTAACACCCACTGCAAGCTTTTAATTTTATTTATTAAAATTCAATAAGTTAAAATACAAATAAATTATGGCCTGATTCTGGCACTAGCAGTAGGCGCAGCGCTGTTGCTGTATAACTTGTCAACAAAGAGAACATTATGCCTGATCTGTCTATTCTTGCCGCCGAATTGCTGACCATGTTGCTGGCGGTGGCTGTCGCGCCATCTGTACTAAGCCGGGTGAAAACATTCAAAAATTGAGGTAGTTATGGAACTTGATGTCAGTATTCTTTCGAGGATCCAGTTTGCTTTTACCGTAAGCTTCCATATTATTTTTCCGTCTATCACCATAGGTTTAGCCACGCTGATTGCGATTTGGGAAGGCTTATGGCTAAAAACCGGTAACCCACAGTACCTGCAGCTGGCCAAGTTCTGGATCAAACCTTTTGCTATTACTTTTGGCATGGGGGTGGTGTCTGGCATAGTGCTGTCGTATGAATTTGGCACCAACTTCTCTAAGTTTTCTGAAATGGCAGGTGCTGTGCTTGGGCCTCTAATGGCCTACGAAGTGCTGACGGCCTTTTTCCTTGAAGCTGGCTTTTTGGGTGTAATGTTATTTGGCTGGCAAAGAGTCAGCGCCAAAATGCACTTTTTCGCCACTGTCACTGTCGCAGTGGGTACCTGGATATCCGCCTTCTGGATTATCGCCGCCAACTCCTGGATGCAAACCCCACAAGGCCATCAAATAGTGGATGGTAAATTTGAAGTCGTCAGTTGGCTGGAAGTCATCTTTAACCCCTCCATGCCTTATCGTTTAGTCCATATGCTGCTGGCCGCTTTAATCACAGCCACTTTTGTGGTGATGGCCACTCACGCCTGGTATCTGCGTAAAGGCCAGCACAAGGACTTTGGCCGTAAAGGCTTGTCGATGATGTTGTGGTTTGCCTTAGTGCTGACCCCACTACAAGCCTGGATCGGTGATTTGCATGGTTTAAACGTGAAAGAGCACCAGCCGGTGAAACTGGCTGCAATGGAAGGAATATGGGCCGAAAAAGAAAGCAACGTGCCGCTTTTGTTATTTGCCCTGCCTGATATGAAAGCAGAAGAAAACCATTATGAAGTAGCGTTACCTGGCCTTGCCAGCCTGATTTTAACCCACGACTGGCATGGTGAACTGCAAGGCTTAAAATCAGTGCCAGCGGCAGACAGACCCAATGTACCTATGGTGTTTTTCAGCTTCCGCATTATGGTTGGTATTGGTGTACTGATGATAGGTGTCGCCTTAGTTGGAGCTTATCTGCGTTGGCGTGGCACTTTATATCAAAGCAACTGGTTCCTCTGGCCCGTCAGCTTTATGGCTCCCTCAGGCGTGATTGCTGTGTTAGCCGGCTGGTACGTCGTCGAAATTGGTCGTCAGCCCTGGATTATTTATGGCCTGGTTCGCACCAGTGAAATCGTCAGCCCCTTACCAGCTGAACGGGTACTATTTTCACTGACCTTATTTGTCTTGACCTACAGCTTGCTGTTTGGCGTTTACCTGTACTTTATGCGCAAGCTGATCAAAAAAGGTCCAGCCCCTATCGAACATCTGGAACAACAACGTATAGGTGTCAAAGCTTCGGGTTATGCCCTGTCTTTTACCAAAGCTTTAGCGCCTGAAACTGACACAGCTACAAAAGGAGCCAACTAATGGAGCTGGAACTGAGTTTAAGCTTGTTTTATATGCTGTTGCTTGGCTTTGCCATTCTGATGTATGTGCTGCTGGATGGTTTTGATTTGGGTATAGGTATTTTGTATCCCTGGTTTAATACAGATACCGAACATGATCACTTAATGCGCTCTATTGCTCACGTTTGGGATGGCAACGAAACCTGGCTGGTGTTTGGTGGCGTGATCTTATTTGGCGCTTTTCCAGCCGCTTATGCCTCTATCACCTCTGCCTTTTATCTGCCGATCATACTGATGTTGATAGGTTTGATTTTCCGCGGTGTCGCCTTTGAATACAGGTTTAAATCAGATACCTCAAAAAAATACTGGAACACTGCTTTTGCTATAGGTTCCAGCCTGGCTGCATTTTGTCAGGGTCTGATGTTGGGCACTTTGGTGCAAGGCGTACCTGCTGATTTTATTAATCAGTCCAGTTTCAGTTGGATCAGCCCATTCAGCATGTTTTGTGGTCTAGCTGTGATGGCAGGTTACGCGCTTTTGGCCTGTTGTTACCTGGTGATGAAAAGCCGCGGCGAGTTGCAACAAAAAGCAGCGCGTTATGGCCAGCGTTTAGTACTGATTGTGATGTTATCCATGCTGCTGGTCAGCCTCTGGACTGTCTGGATTGAGCCGGAGATCCGTGCTCGTTGGTTTGGCGGCTTGCATGCTTTATGGTTAATCCCACTGCCTCTGTTGTCTGTGCTTGCCGCCCGTTTATTATTTCGCGATTTAGGCCGGGTCAACCGCAGCCATCAAGCAGAAATCGCTGTGCATGAACGGCATGAAGAAAGGCCATTCTGGTTGGCATCCGCTTTGTTCCTGCTGGCCTTTGTTGGCTTGTTGGTTAGTGTCTTCCCTTACCTGCTGCCACGCCAGCTCACCTATATGCAGGCTGCAGCACCAGATAGCAGTTTAATTTTTATGCTGCCTGGCATTTTTATTTTTGTACCGCTGATTTGCGCTTATACATTGTGGGGTTACAAAATTTTTGCTGGTAAAGTCGAAGATTATCAGGAGGGTTATTGATGCAGTGGTACAAAAAACTCTCTCAGGGCCAATGGTTTGTTTTGTTATATCTGTGTGGATTTTTAAGCTTGACTGTTATTGCATGGCTATTAAAGCAAGGAATGAAGTTTTTGTAAGCGATTAAAGATCAAGCACTTTTATCCAAATATTAGCAGGCATTTATTGATCTGACACAAATAAAGTGTCAATTAATCTGGCCTGCTATTTTCATTTTTTTCATTTTTTTATTTGCATTTTAAAAAACACTGCTGCTATAGTCAGATAAAGACCGAGCTGTTTTGGTCCTTACTGGGTGCGAAAGATGAAGTATTTAAGTTTTATCGCAGTGTTGTTTTACCTGAGTTTGCTGTTTCCTACAGCAGGCCATTCTGCATCCAGCAGTTGGGTCGATTTACAACAAGCGAATAAAAACTTCACTGTTGCTTTGGTTGCATCAAGTACCCACTCTACTGTCGATTCTACAGAAACCTCTGGTGACGACGAAAAAAGCCCTGTTCACTGGAATAGTTTTGAATTCCCTGTGCTGCATGGTAATTGTTATCAGTGGACACAAGTTCAGTTCAGTATCACGCAAAAAAGCTGTTATCCAGCTCGCGCTCCGCCAGTACATCTCTCTTAAATCATTGAAATAGTCAGATTTTCCGGCCTCCTGCCCATGTTCTGACACAACTATTGTTTTAATTTCAGTTTCGCTGCCTCTGAGCGGACTGAGGAGAGGTTCCTATGAAAAAGTTAAATTTATTCAACGTTGATGTAATAGACCATTTAGTTCAGCCCGCCGAATTTGCTGAAGCCAATTTAAACTCAGCTGCGCTGGATTTTGTCTCTGACTTCAAGACCACCAGCCCAATGATGATTGACGCTAATACCTGTGCTGTCGAAGCAGAGGATATGATGAATCATGAACATACCAAATTAAAACTGGTAATAGACGCCAATCAGGAATTGATCGGTTTAATCAGCTACGAACAGTTGTCTATCCAGAATGTGTTGCAACGTTTAGGCAAAGGCGTGAATCGCACTGACTTAACAGTGGCCGATTTAATGCGCCCACGTGCTGAAATTAAAGCCCTGGCTTACGAGCAAATCAAATATTGCACCATAGGCGATGTGCTGAACACATTACAAAACAATGGCGAGCAGCACTGTTTAGTGATTGATACCGACTCTCACCACATCCGCGGAGTGATCTCTGCGAGCGATATTGCCAGCCGTTTGCATATTCCGGTTCATATTGAAAAAGCTCCGACTTTTTTAAATATTTTTGACCGCATGTATGCCTGATCGACCTTTGCCGGGTCATTAACAAGGGCCCGCTGAAGCATGTTTTTTCTGGTTTTCCCCGTTTCGTATTCATTCCCGCGGAACGGGGTTTTTGAAAGCCGCCACAGAGTATAGGTACCTCCAAGACCTCCCCTCTGCCTGGTCTCCTGGTTCATGGCGGCGTTTTCCGATGAAAGATCAATTAAGAACCTCCAAGACCTGCATCAACCAACATTAGAAATTCAATTCATTGCCACAATTTTATAATCACAATGCATTCTTGCTGGTGATTTCGCTAAAGCTTTTCCAAGAACAGCAGATATATAAGCATCAGCTTTTACTGCTTTTGATAAGGAGAGACAAATGAACGAAGCCAGCCGCTTACAAAGAATGCGTGAACTTGGAGTACGTCTTCAGGAACTGCGTTTGCTGCCTTCAGATTCAGTCAATTCTTATGCAGGTGCAGCTATTAATTTTTTATTTAACAACTATCAAATTGAAAAGCCTGTAGGTGCCCCTTTAGATGTAACCTTACGTGCTTTGGCTACAGGCCTGGCATTAAGGCACAATATGCGAACCCGCCCGGATCCGGACAAAGTGATAGACTTTTTCTGTCGCCATTACCAAGTGCACTAAGCACTGAACCTTGTGACAAAAGCTGCTAATAAGCAGCTTTTTGCGTTTTAAAACTAAATAAGAGCCTACTGCGACAACTTAATCAGCTCAATAGCGCCACGTTTTTGCATGGTGACATAAAGCAATGTCGGGTCTTTTTGCGAAAAAGTGACATTGGTTGGAAACTCGCCTTTTAACTTGTATTCTTGCAACAGCTTGCCTTCAGGGCTAACTTTGGCAACCACACCCTTGCCGTAGCGGGCTATGTATACGTTCCCTTTGGCGTCTGTGCGCATACCGTCTAAACCAAAATCCGGGAATTGGATCAACAGTCTTTTGTTACTGGCATTCAGTTGATCATCCAGGTCATAGACCCAAACTCTGCGCTGTGCACTTTCATTCACATACAAGCGGCTTTGATCCGGGCTTATTTCCACTCCATTGGTGGTTCCCATGTCCTTTTCGACCTGACTGGAGCTACCATCAGGTTCGATACGCCAAAGCTGGCCTTTACTGTTTTTCCAATCAGGGTCGCTGGCAAAAATAACACCACTAGAAGCTATGGTTAAATCGTTGGGTTGAAACATCAAGGGTTGATGCGCGTGCAGCTGCAGCTGTTTACCGTCATAACGCCAGATATTGTGGCCGGTATAATCGGCTATATACATCAGGCCTTTTTGATCAAACCGAATACCATTGCCAATACTGCCTTTGGGTAAAGTCAGGGCTAAACTCAGCTCACCTTGTGGACTGACTTTGCCAATAGTGCCTTCGACCCCATAATTCACTGCATATAAATTGCCGTCTTTGTCTGTCGCCGGGCCTTCAATAGTGGCATGAAAGACGCCGTCCGGCACAAAGTCAACACTGTCAACCTGTGTTGTAGCCTGAGCGGTCAAGCCGGAAATAGATAACAATAAAATCAGTGATTTGCGCTTCATTCCTTTTATCCTGTGCTGTTTAAGCGGGTTGAATTCCCTGGCTAAACCTCAACAACTGTTCCGGGTCGTAACGGCGTTTCAACTGCTGCAGTTTGGCGTAATGAGCACCATAATAAGCCGCAGACCAGTTTTTAATCAAAGCGTCTGTGTAATTTAAATAAGCTCCACCTGTACTATAGGGTTGCATCACAGTTCGCATCTGGTTTACCCAAAAACCAGCGCGCTTGAGTTCAGCCTCTGGACTACCAACAGGCCGACTAACCAGATACTGGGCACTAAAAAGCGCATCTCTGTGGGCAAAAGCAGTGTGATCGGCAGACACTGAGCTGATCGCACCTCCCATCAGGGTTAATAAAATCCCCCCCGACAAACCTTGTTGCTGGCGATGCTGCACTTGCCCCAACAATGCCTCTAAACCAGCTCTGCTAATCGGCTGAATAAAAAAGTCGGAACTACCCGCCATAGCCACACGTTTTAGTTTGGCCTGCTCTGACTGATGCGGCAATTTGCACTCTGGCATTTCCAAACCAGCACAATCTGTCAGCATATATTCGCGGTAATTATGCAGCACAACATCCTGCTCTACAGGTTGTACCGGCAATCGTCTCAACCAGTTCACCCATTGCTGCTGCAACAGTTTTATCTGGCCTATACTGATTACCCTTATTTGCAACTGGGGCTCATGGCCTTGCTGACCACTCCACCAGATAGCAGCCTGAGACCATAAAGCCTCAGGCAACTGAAGGCTCCAGTGTTGCCATAAGTTCAGCACAGGCAAAGCGTCTTTTAAGGTAAAATAAGCATGACAACTCAAAATATCACTGGTTGCAAAAGTCTGGAATTTAAAGCGGGTGACTATGCCAAACTGACCACCACCTCCCCCTCTTAACCCCCAGAATAAATCCGAATTTTGCTGCTCATTACAACGCAAAACTTCACCATCTACTGTTACAACTTCAGCTTCCAGCAAGGCGTCGCAGGTTAGTCCATACAAACGGTCAGCAATACCAAAACCCCCGCCCTGAGTTAAACCGGCAATACCTACACCAACACAGCTCCCCCCCGGAATGGAACGGCCTTTTTGACTTAACTGATCATAAATATCGCCCAGCTTAGCGCCAGCTCCTATCCAGGCAGTATCCTCTTCCGGCTCCAGCTGAATATCTGCCATTAAAGCCAGATCCAGCAAAATGCCTTTGGTGCTGGAATAACCAGCATAGTTATGACCCCCACTGCGCCCCGTGATCGGCAATTGAAACCGACGGGCAAAAGCTAAAATATGCTGTACATCGGAAGTGTTAACACAACGGGCTATCACAGCAGGAATAATGTTATCGTATCTGGAGTTGGCCGCTTTATAAAACCGGCTAAAACCAGCATCTGCGGGGAACAATAACTGACCGGAAAAATCAGCTTTTAGCAACTGCCAGTCCGCGGCTTCAGGTAATGCCTTGGCCGGACTAAACTGGCAACCTGCCAGAGTGGCTAAAGCTACAGTGCTACTTAGAGTTAAAAAATGACGTCTGTCCAAAGTGAAATCTTTTCAAAATAACAACCGCAGGCAAAGTAGCATAAATTGGCAGGATCTTCTTGTGGGTGAGTTAAAATGCTGTTGGAATGGAACGAGCTAAGGGGGAGCACAGTGACAGCCTGCTGCAGATAGGCAAGACCTTTAGCCAGTATCTGGAGTGTTCACAGGTCTAGACCCGCTAAGGCTTTCGTCTTTCACAAGTACAACTGGGCACAATGCTCAGTATAATTTGCCAGGTTAACTTACCTGTCCCCAAAAAAAAGAAAAATAGCGTGAATTCAGACTCTTGGTCAGGTTATAGTGACAAAAGGAAGTTACTCTTTGTCGTTAAGGAAAACTGTTATGCGTTTTGTCGTGCTGTTATCTGCTCTGTTGCTGTTTTCTGGTTGTGCCTCCATCCCTTTTAGCACTATGGCCACATTCAGCCAGTTTGATGAAAATACCCTGACCACACTGGACCCAAATCAGATGCTGGTGAAAGTTAGTGTTGGCCATGATTATACTCTGGAGCCTGATTCAACCAAACTGCAGCTGAGTGTTCAGCCAAGCAATGTCAACAGAAGCACTGAAGCCGCTTTTGGCTTAGAGCTGGTGAGTCAGGTGACAGAAAAACGTGCTACAGGTTTGTTTAGTGCAGATATGGAGGTCACTACCTATCAGTTTAAAATCGATCAGACAGGTATAGACGCATTAAAAAAACTGCAGGATCAATTTAAAACTACAGGCCTTTCAGGCGACATGAGTTTTAGTGTAGAAACAAAGTTCGACGTAAAAGAGAAAACAGAGATCAAAGATGAAATGTGGTTGTGGATAGATATCCAATTGTCTGAACAACAAGGTTATATTCCATTATTTGATGCAGCCAGAATGCCGGTCAAAAAGGTCTAACACCTTTTAGCCACAGTTTTTTACTGTGGCTAAAAGGCATCGGATATCAATGCCCAACCGGAATTGGGTTTTCAGCTATGGATTCGTTAAAGGCATTAAATAACGCATGTTCGTCTGAGCCAGGGTTGTCACGCAGTGCTTGTATTGCGTCCACATAAACTTCGTCCCGATTTGTAGCCAGAATACGCATGGTTTCACTGACAAACAGATCCAGCGGCATAGCGCGCGGGTCACCACTTTTGTGGATCAAATCAGTGTCTACCCAAGGTGGTGCGACCTCCAGTACTCGCACGCCTGAATGACGTAAGGCAAAACGTTGTGACATCGCATAAGAGTGAATAGCTGCTTTAGTGGCTGAATAGAGCGCATTGGTTGCCAGAGGCAAAAACGCCAGCACTGAAGAGTTGTGGATCACAACAGCATCCTGTTGTTGCTTCAGATGAGGCAACAAAGCCGCTGTCATCCGCACTGGTCCAAGCAAATTAGTGTTGATGGTTGCCAGTGCACTTTCTTCATCCAACTCACCTGCAGCATCATCAAAAGGCATAATACCGGCATTGTTAAACAGCACGTTTAATTTAGGAAACTTCGCGATCAGCCGTTCCGCCACAGCCTTGATTTGCTCTGGATTTTGAATATCCAGCTCCAGACCATACATTCCAGGATTTGCTTGTGTCACTTCATCCAATAAGGCTTTGCGACGGCCGCTAATAATTACCTGATTGCCTTGTTTATGGAATTCTTCAGCCATAGCGCGACCAATACCTGAAGTTCCGCCTGTGATAAAAATGGTGTTTCCGGTCATTTTCATAATCTAATTCTCTTTATATATTTGCTAAGCTTTTGGTAAACCAATTATTTAGTCAGATAACGTGGGCCTGGTTTGGTATGGCCAAAACGCTGTGACAACTCTTTGCGGGCAGCCTCATAGGCATCCCATTCCGTACCGTCCTGTAATGGCGGAATAGTGATGACTTCACCTGCATCCAGACCTGCCAAGGCCGCGTCTACCATATCTGCGGTGCTCATGACTATTTCAGTAGGTAAATGCTCATGCGGCAGCCCAGCAACACCCCAAAAATCTGTGGCTGTCGCACCAGGCAACACCGCCTGAATTCGAATGCCCTGCGAGGAAAGCTCATGCTGCAGTGACTGAGTCAGCGCCAGTACATAGGCTTTGGTTGCGCCATACACACCATTCAGAATTTCCGGCCCTACAGCCACAATAGAAGCAATATTAATTAGGGTGCCGCTGCCTTGTTTGACAAAGGCTGGCACTGCAGCGTAGGTCAGACGGGTTAAGGCGGTGACATTGATATCAATCATGCTAAGCATGTCTTTGATATCGCTTTGCAGTAAAGGCGCTACAGCACCAAAACCTGCGTTATTGACCAGCACATCAATACCACCTTGAGCCAACAAAGCTTCCACCACAGCTGATTCTGCAGGGTTCGCTAAATCAGCTTGAATAAGTTGCACAGTGCGACCTGTTGTACTGCGTATGGAGCTTGCCACAGCCTCCAGACGATCTTTATTACGCGCCACCAGGATCAGGTCATAACCACGACGGGCTAAACGATCCGCATATACAGCACCTATGCCTGATGAAGCGCCAGTAATCAAAGCAGTTTTAGTGTTCATGTTGTTTTCCTTGGATTCTTGTTGAAGACAGGATTATTCTGGCAGAACCAAAAATAAGATAAATGACAAAAAAAACGCATTTAAAGACAAAATTAATCTACCCACGAAATTATAAAAATTGGCATAACGCATATAGACAAGGCTTGATAAAGCATAAATAATGGCCAGCACAGAACCAGACCATTAAAGACATTACCCACCTTTAAGGACATCAGATGAATAAGCGTATTGGGCTCATTGTGTATGATGATTTTCAGATCCTGGACTTAGCCGCCCTGACTGTCTTTGAATTCGCCAATACAATGCAGCAGAAAATCCACTACCAGTTTGCGTCTTTATCGGTCAATGGTGGTGCAGTCAGAAGCTCCACCGGAGTAGTAATAGAGACTCAGCCCATAGGCTTTGGTAGCTACGACACCCTGATGATCGCTGGCGCTTTGCTTATCCCAAACTCCATGCCGGCTTTAGAAGCAAAATTAAACGAAGCGGCTTCTGGAACTACCCGCATTGCCAGTATTTGCACCGGAGCTTTTGTACTAGCCAATGCAGGTTTATTAGATGGCAAAAGAGCCACCACCCACTGGGCCTGGGGCCGGCATTTAAAAGACCAACATCCGGCAGTACAGGTGGATGAAGATAAAATTTATGTCAAAGACGGTGCGGTTTGGACATCAGCAGGCGTAACAGCCTGTATCGACTTAGCCCTGGCTTTAGTAGAGGCCGACTTAGGCGCTGAAGTGACAAAAAGCATAGCGCGCCTGATGGTGGTGCATCACAGACGTACTGGCGGGCAGTCCCAATTTTCAGCTATGGCAGAACTGGAACCCAGTTCAGACCGGGTAAGAGATGCGCTTAGATTTGCTAAAGAGAACCTGCAAAAAGATTTAACAGTGGAAGATTTAGCTGAACATGTGCACTGGAGTCCGCGCCATTTCAGCAGAGTTTTTCATAGCCAAACCGGCATGGCACCAGCCAAAGCTATAGAAAAACTAAGGCTGGAAGCAGCGCAGTTGTTGATAGAACAAGGTCATTCCTCCATCAGCCGTATTGCCACCATGACAGGTTTTGGCGATGAAGAACGGATGCGCCGGGCCTTTTTGCGCACTTACGGCCAGTCGCCCAAAGCCTTTGTACATTTATCCCGGCTACAGCAGGATAATGTGTATTTGTCATAGACAGATTATCAAATATTTTTTGAAACTGATTCGGGATATCACTTCTTTTACTGATGAATCATAACTTCTATTCTGCAGGAGTAAACAAGCGGCATAATTTCAGTAATCACGGAGCATTAAGATGGTGTATTTATTGGCAGAAATTCAAGCCAAACCAGGCAAAGCGGAGATAGTAAAACAAGCCTTGTTACAGATACTGGGGCCGACCAGACAGGAAAAAGGTTGTCAGCAGTATGAGTTATTTGCCGATGAAAAAATCGAAGGACTGTTTTTGATGCAGGAGATCTGGGTTACTGAGCAAGCATTAGAAGACCATAACAACACAGCTCATTTGCGTCACTTTGGTGAATACTGCAAACAACAGGATGCGCTGGAGCATGTGACATTAAGACGACTTGGGTTTATAGCTTAAGTTCATCAAGCTGCAAAAGGTATAAAACCTCTTGCAGCCTTTCGGAATAAACTAGGGTTTAGCATCAGTATCTTCGGTTGGAGTTTCTGGTTTAGCTTTTTTGCGTTTATAGACTTTGCTGACCAAAGCACCGAATGCGATGATCAGATACATACCAAACTTTTTCAGAAACAAAATTGCCGCAGCAATCAGGCCTGTTTTCATCGCGACCTTACCAGCAACCAAAGCACCCAGACCATAAGCGGCCACCTGATCCACATCGGCGTCAAAATCTTCGTAACGTGCACCAGTGTTAAATTCTGCCAACGCCAGTACAGAGCCCATATTTTCCTCAATCATGGCTTTTTGATCCATGTCGGCGATAAAATTCAGCACCAATACCCCTTTTCGGCCCAGCACACGAATGTTGTAGTTCAGCGTAGTGCCTTCCGCCCGGCCAAACTTAATTTCCTTGGCCCAGTGCAACTTACGAGCTTCTTTGTCATAAAAAGGCTTAGCTGCCCAGCCAACCAATTGCAGGCTGTCATAACCTTCACTGACTCTGGTTTTGCTAGCCTCTTCAGTTTCTTCCTTCATCTGCACCAGCAACTCGTCGTAGTTGATTTCGTCGGCATCAGCATCCGATACATAACCTTCTTCAACATACTCAATGGTCACAGCCCAGGCGTCACCATAAAAAGGCGGGATAGCAGAAGGCACCAACATACCTAAAGTGGAGCTTCCCATACCTTTAGGATTGCCCCACATATCCACCAATACAGTCTCGGCATCTTTAGGGCTCAAATAATAAAAAGTCTCTGGCACATTTAAACTGGCAACAGCTTCAGGTAACTGAATTTCGCCTTGCATGTGGTTCAGAGACTCCCAGACTTTAGTAACTTCAGCCAGGTATTTTTCCTGTTCGGCTGTCAGTTTTTGTTCTTCAGCAATACCAGACAAAGTAAAAAATAGACAAAAGGCAAGGAGCAGATGTTTCATGGATCATCCTTAATCAGCCGGAACCAAAGCCGGCAACACTTATAGTTGGGGTTATACAGAGACAGGAGCGACTGAAACTGCATTGTTAGAATACAACGCGGAAAAGTCGAATCAGCGACTGCAGTGGTTGTAAGTTTCTAAGGTACAACCATAGGTGATTGTCGGCAATATGAGAGCAATGAAATTTCTGCTGCACTGCCAAATAACTGAAATACATAGCCAGAAACAGAACGTTACCGCCCACCCGCCAAATCGATAAAAGTACCGGTGGCATAAGAGGCTTGCTCAGATAACAGCCATAAAATGGCTTGAGCAACTTCTTCCGGCTGACCACCTCTTTTCATCGGAATACTGTCTTTAATGCGATCGACACGACCGGGTTCGCCGCCGCTGGCGTGAATATCCGTATAGATAAAACCTGGTCTCACAGAATTGACACGAATGCCCTGATCGGCGACTTCCTTGGATAAACCAATGGTGAATGTATCTAATGCACCTTTGGATGACGCATAGTCTATGTATTCTCCGGCCGCACCTAAACGGGAGGCGACAGAGGAAACATTGACAATAGCGCCGCCTTTACCGCCCAATTTTACCGACATACGTTTCACAGCTTCGCGGGCACATAACATAGGGCCAATCACATTGGCAGCAAAGACACGCTGTAAGCGCCCTTCATTCATATCCAGTAAGCTGCTTTGAGTTTCCAGAATGCCGGCGTTATTCACCAATGCAGTGACAGCACCCAACTCCTTATCAACACGCTGAAATAAAGCCACTATTTGTGCTTCAACAGCTAGGTCGGCCTGCATAGCTACAGCCGTGCCGCCTAAAGAGCGAATCTCTGCCACCACAGCATCAGCGGCCTGTTGATTGGTTAAATAATTAATGCAGACCTGATATCCCTCAGCTGCCGCCAGTTTTGCAGTAGCAGCTCCTATACCACGGCTGCCACCTGTCACTATCAGTATGTTGTTCAAACCCGCTTAAAGCCTATTCTAAAGCCTCCCCAATGCCGACCTTTGACCATAATAGGCACCGACAAATCATGCAGAATTTCGCCAGTGTCGCGCTTATAAGTTTGTAACAGCATAGGCAAGGTATTACTGCCGCAGCGGCTGCCAGTGCGGTCGCCAAACACCCGTTTGGTGCGGTTTTGCAGTAAATCTTTTTCGTAGTTGCCAGTTAAGGCCTGACTGTATTTTTTGTTATGGGTCGGGAAATAACCCTTACGATCGACACCACCAGCGTACAGCACATTGCTATGACGCTCTAAAATAGGCTCCTGGATCAGAGGGAAAAACTGGTCGGTAAAGCTGTCGTAAGCGGTATGGAATTTTTGTGGATTGGTATTGGCTATAGGCTGATACTGCTCGGCAAACAATTGTTGCTCTGTCAGCTTGCCCTCACTCAGGGCTTTTTCAAACAGAGCCCCGATAGCCGCAGCAGCTTGTTGAGCTTCTTTCAGTACTGGGTTAAAGAAACTTTGCTCAGTCACAGAGCTGAGTTCACGGTAGATACTTTCAGTTTCTACAGATAACTCAATAGCTTGCTCGGCCACTGTGCTGCCTTTATGTTCTATGGCTGACAAAGCTTTATTAATGCTCTGAATAGACTGACCTAATTGCTGGCTGGTATTTTCCAGACCAGTACTGACCTGCTCTATTTGCTCCAGCGCCGCCGATACCTGGCCCACCTCCGTATTAATACCGTTAAAACCTGCGGCCACGGATTGTAACTCCTGCTGCACATCACCACTTAACTGCACCAACTGTGTCATGACCGAAGCGGTTTGCTCGCTTTGGCTACGAATATCAGCCAGCATTTTCGCTATATCTTTGGTCGCTTCTGAGGTTTTGCCTGCCAAAGCCCGCACTTCATCCGCAACTACGGCAAAACCACGACCTTGCTCACCAGCCCTTGCTGCTTCAATGGCAGCGTTAAGCGCCAATAAGTTAGTTTGATTAGCAACACTAGTGATCACCTCAGTGATACGCTGAATATCATCAGCACTGCCTTTGAGTTGTTCCAACTGGCTGGCGGCGTCACTGACTGCACTGGCTAACTGATTGATATTTTCCACACTTTTTTGCAAGCGCTGATCAGCTGTACTGCAGGCATCTGCGGTATGCACTATGCTATGACTAATTTGTTGCAGATTATCTGTCAGTTGACCACTGGTATCGGCCAGACCTGTAGCAGCGCTACCAATCTGTCCGCAATCGTCGCCACTGTGTTTGATGTCTTTAATTAAGCCATCGATATAAAAGGACACTTCAGCTGCACCTATCGCCATTTTAGAGGTGGCTTCGGTAATATGATGGGCGCTATCGGCCAGAGCACTGGATTCGTGCCTGGTTTGTACTTCAACTGGTTTACGGCCAGTCCAGAGCAGGAAAGCTGTAACGGCGAACAGATTAAGCAGAAGTAATAACCAGCTATTCCAACCCAGCCAGAGATACAGAGCCTGGGCCGCTAGCCAGCTCAAAACAAAAATCACTGCAGCACGCACATTTTCCATAACGACTTCCCATTCGACAGAAGGCCTGAAGGCCACATGGCAGAAGAAAAACTCCAGAATTTACAACTCTGTAGCAATTAGCTTCTGGCAGTGTTTCTTTTAAGTCCGCAACTGTCAAACCATCATCGGGGGAATGCGACTAAAGTCTAAGTCCCTTTGGTTTATACCCGTCGCCCTTAAAGCTACAGCTTTGTTGCCAGCGTCCTCTCGCCCCAGTCAGATAGGTTTATTATGCTCCAGGGGGCTCACGGACTTGTCGCCTCACTTCATCTTCACGTAACTTGGGTATATATGCTGTTATTGTCTGACAGGAAAACCGCTTTCAGACCAAGCCTGCATACCGCCAGCTATGGAGTATAGGTCACGAAATCCCATACGTTGCAGCGATTCGGCCGCCAGCGCAGATCGGGCGCCAGAACGGCAAATCAAATACAAAGGCTGACTCGCCAATTCAGTCAGAGCCAGCACTGCGTCTTTGTGCTCTGCAACAGCAGGATGTAGTGGCAACTGCATTTCCAGCACTCCACGGGGCATATTCACAGCTGTCGGAATATGACCTGTAGCGAATTCTGCAGGTTCGCGCACATCAATAATGCGAGCCTGACCTGTTTTTAATAACACGGCCAACTGCTGCACTGACAGCTCCTGAATTTTGGCTTTGGCTTCAACAACAAGCATGGGTCCGGTTTTCATACAGTAAGTCCTTTGGAAGAAGTTGCATGTACTATAGCTCGAAAAAGCAGCTGCATTGAATGGCCTAAGGTGAACAATTATCAGGGGTTTACCCTCTTTCAGGCTTAATACAAAGACAGTTTATAGCTCAAGACTGTCTAACCAGTTTAAAAAAGTCCTCACTTTAATGCTGACCATTCTGCCTGAAGCATGCAAGGCCCATAAATCCAAAGCAGGCAATGTCCAATCATCCAGCACCCTGACTAATTCACCTTTTTCAAGTTCTGCCCCCACCATCCAAACCGAGGCTATAGCCAACCCTATGCCCGACAGTACAGCTTCTCTTAACCCTTCAGCTGCATTGACCTGAAGCCGGGATTGAACATGAACCGAGGTCTGTGTCGTGCCTTGTTTAAATTGCCATTCTTTTGCGTTACCGCTCTGCCCAAAGACAATCACATCATGCTCAAGCAGCTCAGCTGGAGTTGCCGGTTTTCCTTTTCTCGCTAAATAACCTGGACTGGCGACAACATACCTTTGTGACGTGGCAAGTTTTCTGGCTGTTAAATTTGAATCCGCTAGTGTCCCAGTGCGCAAAGACAAATCTATTTTTTCGGCGATCAGATCAACATACCGATCATCCATCAGCAGTTCTATCTGTAAATTCGGGTGCTGCTCCATAAACAAGTGCAACCTGGGTACCAGATGAAGACGTCCAAAAGTGACAGGCACACTGATGCGCAGACGCCCGCACAAACCAGCTGCACCACGGGCGGCGCTTTCTGCCTCTTCCGCAAGCGCAACCACCTGTGAGGCGTTTTCGTAGAAGGCCTGACCCGCTTCGGTAATAGTTAAACGCCTGGTCGATCGCAGCAATAACCTCACTCCAAGATGCTGTTCCAGTGCCTCAACAGTTTTAGAAATCGCTGGTTGGCCAAGGCCTAAATCCCGCGCTACTGCCGAAAAAGACCCCGTTTCCACGACCCTGGAAAACACAGTCATCGCACGCAACATATCCATAATTACCCCCCTATAAGGAATAAATATTATAGCCGAAAGCCATCTACTGTAACTTAGTGGAATTAATTAAAGTTCACTCCGTCAACAACCCAACCAAAACCAACGGAGTTTTACCATGACCAGCAACAACTTTGTTTTACATACAATCGACAATGCACCAGCGGCGTCTGCCAGCATTTTAACTGCAGTACAAAGTGCCTGGGGTTTTGTACCAAACCTGCACAAAGTGATGGCGGCAAGCCCGGCAGCCATCGAAGCCTACAGCACCTTATGGACCATAGCTGAACGTACAAGCTTTTCAGCCGTTGAACGTAATATCGCTTATCTGGCTATTATTTATGAAAACGAATGTGACTACTGCATGGCTGGCCATACCAATCTGTCAAAAATGGCAGGTGTGGATGCAGAGCACATAGCTGCAGTTCGTGAAGGCAAAGTCATAGCAGACGCTAAGCTGGAAGCTTTGCGCCAATTTGCAGCCCTGATCACCAAAAATCGTGGTTTTGTGACAGAACAACAGGTTGAAGCTTTCAAAACTGCAGGTTATAGCAATGAGTCCGTACTGGATCTGCTGGTACTGGCGGCCACTAAGTTGCTCTCCAATTACACCAATCATCTGGCGCGTCCCCCTTTAGACAGCTTTATGAAAGGCGCTGAATGGCAAGTGCCTTCAGCCAAATAAACAGCGCCCTGATACAAACAACGTCAATCACAAAAATAAGCCTTGGCCGCCTTATGGAAGTGCGGCCAAGCCAAGTTACAGAGGTCATTCTTTATGTCATTGAGTACAGAGTTAAATGCCTTTAGGGCTGAATTTATGCAAAAAGTCCCGGCCGCTATCCGTGAAGCGATGGCAAAGGCAGATTTAGCACTGGCAACAAGCGGAATTACTGAGCGCGCGCTAAAAGCAGGCGCAATGGCTCCGGATTTTATCCTGCCGGATGTGCACGGCAACAAGGTGCAGCTATCCACTTTGTTGGCAAAAGGCCCGGTGGTAGTGAGCTTTTACCGTGGCGGCTGGTGTCCTTATTGCAATCTGGAGTTAAGAGCACTGCAACAGGTGTTACCACAACTTCAGCAACTCGGTGCAAGTCTGGTGGCTATTTCCCCACAAAAACCGGATGAAAGCCTGTCCACAGCAGAAAAAAACGCCTTGAGTTTCCCGGTGCTGAGCGATTTGGCTTCCTCTGTTGCCAGCAGCTTTGGCATCACCTTCGATTTAGCAGAAGAGCTTCGACCTATTTACACCAGGTTTGATCATCCGCTACCGCAGAAAAATGGTGTTGATAGCTGGGTGTTACCAATACCTGCAACTTATGTCATAGACAAAAAGGGAAAAATCTTATTGTCCTTTGTTGATATTGATTATCGCAACAGACTAGAGCCTTCTGAAGTGATCACAGCCTTGAGCTCTGGCCAGGCAGCCCAACCCGAAGGGGATCAAGCATGATTGATCTCTATGCTTTTGCCACACCAAACAGCATTAAGGTATTAATTATGTTGGAGGAGCTTGGCCTTGATTATCAGTTACATAGCGTGAATATTCGTCAGGGACAACAAAAACTACCAGCATTTTTACAGCTCAACCCTAATGCAAAAGTGCCTGTCATAGTTGACCACGACACCACAAATACGCCACTGGTACTGACAGAAAGTGCCGCTATTTTGCTTTACCTGGCAGAAAAAACCGGGCTTTTGTCACCCACGGATCCGGCCTTAAGAGCCAAGCTGTTCGAGCAGCTTTTTTTGCATGCATCAGGACTGAGTCCGGCTTTTGGACAGTCCGGCTATTTCCTGCAACTAGCGCCTACTCCTATTGAGCATGCCATACAAAGATTCAGCGGCGAGGCAAGACGTTTAGCTGGCTTACTTGATCAGGGTCTGGCTGGCAAAGAATTTATGCTCGGTTCAGAGCTGAGTATTGCGGATATTGCCCATTTTGGCTGGTTCTGGCGCAGCGAATTTGCCGGTATTTCGATCAAAGACTTCTCCAATCTTGAGCTTTGGTATAACAGGTTGTCAGAGCGACCGGCTTTTATCCGGGCTATAGAAAAAATGAATGAAATTACAGCGCTTTAGGAGGCAAACCATGAACAAAACAATACTGATCACAGGTGCTTCCAAAGGCATTGGACTGGCTGCCGCTAAGTTGTTGGCACAGCAAGGCTGGAATGTAGTGGGCGTAGCCCGTCAAGCACCTGCTGATTTCCCAGGTGTTTTTATTGAATGCGATTTAGCCGACACAGAAGAAATTGCTACTTTGGCAAAGTCTTTGGTTCAACGAACGGATGTCATAGCCATAGTGAATAATCTCGGCCTGGCCCGGCACGAAACTATTGAACAGGTGAGTTACCCTAGTTTTCAGCAACTAATGGACTTTACTATTCGACCTGCATTGACGCTAACTCAGGCCATCATACCTGCAATGCGTAAAGCTCAATTTGGCCGGATAATCAATATCAGTAGCCTGGTCACGAAAGGACTTCCTTATCGCACCAGCTACGCAGCGGCGAAATCAGCACTGGAGAGTATTACCCGCTCTATGGCCGCCGAACTGGCTAAAGATGGTATTTCTGCAAACGCTGTTGCACCTGGTCCAACAGAAACAGAGCTATTCCGGCAAAACAATCCAAAAGGCAGTGAGGGCGAAGCGAGATATCTGTCTCAAATTCCTATGGCGAGGCTTGCCAATCCAAACGAAATTGCTGCAACCATAGCTTTTTTGGCCTCGGATTTAGCAGGTTTTATCACAGGACAAACTCTGTTTGTTGATGGTGGCGCAAGTTTGGGCAAAATTTAAGCCAGGCAGATCCTATTGCTAAGGCGACTCAGTGGGCAGCAAAACAAGGAAAATCAGTTATTCAATTAAAGTTGTTACTTTTGCCCAGTTAATCTTGATTATTGCTGCCATACTGAAAAAAGCTTCGGGTTTATCAGACTAAACTGAGAAGTATCAGAATAACTGCCTCAGCTCCAATCAGGCGGTTTTTCAGCCACCCAATGAAGAGGATAGGATGCTTTATGGGTAATGAAGATGAACTGAAAAAGCTGCATCAGCATGACAAAATAAATTTATTATATTCAAATAGTTATGCTGGAATGTTTATTTCGATGATAGCGTCAGGCGCGCTGGCATTTGGCTTTTTGCAACCAGCAAATCGCACTGAAAAAATATACTGGTGGCTACTGATGAATGCCTTGCTACTGCTGAGGCTTACAGACGCTATAGTCTGGGCTCGTAAAGTGCGGCAAGGCTTGAGGGGCAAAAAAACAGATTTGATCAGATTTTCGACCGGAGCTATCAGTACAGCCGTCTTATGGTGTTTCTATTGCCTGTACTTTTATGCTGGTTTTGATTTAAGCGAATTAACCACCAGTATTATTATTGTCTCAGCCATGGCTGGTGGCGCTGTCAATATTTTGTCCGGCGACAAAACAACATCCGTGACCTACTCCATGCTACTACTTTTGCCATTTTCGGCGTTATTGCTGTCATCTTCTGAGTATTACCACAATTTGCTTGGCGGTTTGGGAGTGTTTTTTTCATTGGTGATGGTAGTGTCGGCCATCAAATCCGCAGACTTCACGCTGAAATCAATTGAGCTGCGTCATCAAAACAATTTATTGCTGGAGAATATGGAAGAACAGGTGGTGGCCAGAACCAGGCAAATTTACGATTTGTCCAATCTGGACGCTTTAACCCGGTTATTTAACAGAACCGCCTTTTTGTCTCATGTGCGCGAGATCAAACAAAGCTCAATCCGACAAAACAAGGGCTTTTCCATTTTGTTTATCGACTTAGACGGTTTTAAACGAGTCAATGACAATATAGGCCACAGTGTAGGAGATGAAGTTCTGCTACTGACAGCTCAACGCATTAAAGCCTGCTGTAGCGAGGCCATGACATTATGTCGCTGGGGTGGGGACGAATTTCTGGTTTGTGTCCCAAGCAATAATACCGAACTACTGGTGAAGTTATGTGGGCATTTAGTTGAACATATTTCTGATGCGATGGATATCAGAGGACACAGGATCAAAATCAGCGCCACCATAGGTATAGCGCTTTACCCTGACCATAGTAAAGACGAGCAGGAACTGATCCAACTGGCGGATATGGCGATGTATAACCAAAAATCCAGCCTGTCTCAACGCTGGTCCTTTTTCGATGATCAACTCGCCAGCCAAATGAAAAGAGAAAACTTTCTACGCAGCAGACTAGATACAGCGCTGGAAAATGAAGAGTTTCGTCTGGTGTTTCATCCTATAGTGCGGGCATCGGATTCCACTGTTGTCGCTTTTGAAGCTTTGCTACGCTGGCAATTGGATGGTGAAAATGTAACTCCGGATGAATTTATCAGCCTGGCAGAACAAACAGGACACATACGGCAGATTGGCTATTGGGTGTTACATAAGTCCTGTCTGGAAATCAAAAAGCTGGCTGAACTTTATGGAGCTATTTCCGTCTGTGTTAATGTGTCCGTCGTACAGTTTCAGGACCCGGGTTTTGCCATCACTGTCGAAGATATGATTAGGCATTACGCGGTAGATGCCCGTTTCCTTCATATTGAAATTACTGAATCCGTGTTTTCCGGCGATAAAGACAATCTGTTTTTCACCATAAAACATCTGCAAAGTCTTGGTATTAAAGTCTCTATCGATGACTTCGGCACTGGTTATTCATCCCTGTCTGCAATGCAGGACTTGAATGTGAACATAGTAAAAATCGATAAATCTTTTATCGACAAACTGGATGTGAATGGCATGGCTATTGTCACAGCAGTGATGAGTATCTCTACCAATATGGGCTACAAAGTAGTGGCAGAAGGAGTAGAAACCGCTGAACAAGCAGAGAAACTGACAAAAGCCGGAGTGCATTTTTTGCAAGGCTACTTGTATGAACGACCTCTGGAAATGCATCAGGTAAATAGCTTTATTCAAAAAAACAGGAGCAGTACGACTTATTCTGCCCCGACTTGAAGTGAAAAACTAAAGTCAGATTAAGTATTAAGGGATCTGCACATTACAATCAGGGCCTGAACCGCCCGGTATCCAGGTCCAACGTGTTTCGTTGCGACAGTTGTAACGCTCTGTGGTGCGCTCTTCCCGATAAGTGTGCACAGCTTCGTTCAGGTAATATCCTTGCCTTTTACCACACTGACCAAAAGCGATATGACCTTCCACAGTTTGGGTCACGGTATGGTTTTCATAAGGTAAGCTAATGTAAATACATTGGGTGACAGGTTTTTGTACTATCACAGTACGCTCGTCACAGACCTCTACCTGAGATTCCGCCCAGTATCCACATTGTTGTTGTGCGACTGCAGCTGTCGCAGTAAAGGCCAACATGACCACTAATTTTTTTAACATCCTGATTCTCCTATTGATGATTTAGTTGCACTTTAAGGTGCAAAAGTTAAATTAACATCAATAAAAAGAAAGTAAATATGATTTTATTTACAAATTTACCTAAATAAACCATTTCAAGGAGTCATGCCTATGCTGGCTGCAACTATATTGGCCAGTTTAGCGCGCAGGTCTGTGATAGAGCTGCCACTAGTGGGGTGAACTCTGTTGGATAAAACGATGAGGTAGGTCTGACTTGCCGGGTCTATCCAGATACTGGTGCCGGTAAAGCCGGTATGGCCAAAAGAGCCATGGGGGAATAAATCACCTTTAGCTGCTGAATAAGGCGTATTCATATCCCAACCTAAAGCCCGGCTTTGCTCACCTATAAACACAGGAGTTAATAATCGACGCACTGACAATGGCGATAGTAGTCTTTGGCCTTTTAATTCGCCCTCGTTTAGCAGCATTTGCGCAAATAAGGCCAAATCATCTGCAGTGCCAAAAACTCCGGCATGGCCAGCTACACCTCCTAAACGCAAAGCTGTTGGGTCATGCACCACAGCGTGCAAATAAGGCTGGTTATAGTTTGGTAGTAACTTTTGATAATCCTGGTCCCCTTTCAGATGTTCAGTTGGCGCTATTCTGAGCAGATAAGCAACATCCTGTGCAGGTTTATCCAGAGGCAAATAACGGCTGTCGTTCATCTTTAATGGCTGAAAAATGCGTTGCTCTGCCAATAACTCCAGAGGTTGTTTTGTAATGTGTTCTACCACCAGTCCTAACAAAATAAAACCTATATCTGAATAGACAAACTGCTGGTCCGGCCTGGTTGTTAACTGCAGTTTTGCCAGTTGTTGCGCTAAACCCGTTTTGCCCTGCCAGAATTCACGCCGATCAAAACCATCAGCCAAGCCGGATGTATGGCTAAGCAATTGTAAAACAGTGATTTTTTTAACTTCAGCATTGGTGAGCTGATGCAGATACTTGCCAACAGGATCTGTTAAGCGCAACTCACCACGCTCCACCAGCTGCATGATTAAGGTTGTTGTTACCAAAGGTTTGGTTAACGAAGCTAAATCAAACACAGTATCTGTTGTTGTCACCTGTGCTGCAGGCGAATAAGTTTTAAAGCCAAACGCCTTGCGGTACAGAACCTGTTCACCACGTCCTACCAATACTACAGCGCCGGGTAATTGCTTATCAGCTATCGCCTTTTCAACCAAAGGCGCTATGCGATCATAAGGTTCAGTGGCCAGAGCGGCAGAACTGAAGCACCACCACAGGGAAAATAATATGCTTTTGATTTTCAAGAGTTTTTCCCATTATATTTAGTTTAAGTGCAGGGACAGGGCTTATCCCCTCCCTTCCAGAAGCAGGGGCGATGTCGAATGGAGCTCGCTCCGCCCCTGTTGAGTTCAACCCAATACCGGGGCGAGAACGCGCAGTCAACAAAGCTGCGGCGTTAAGTACGAAATCGATCTGCCCAAAGTAATTAGCGTTGCAGCAAGGCGACCAGTGTTCGAGACCCCAGGAGCATAGTAGCCTATGTGACTGGGGCGAGAACACGCAGTCAACAAAGCTGCGGCGTTAAGTACGAAATCGATCTGCCCAAAGTAATTAGCGTTGCAGCAAGGCGACAAGTGTTCGAGACCCCAGGAGCATAGCAGTCTGTGTGACTGGGGCGAGAACGCGCAGTCAACAAAGCTGCGGCGTTAAGTACGAAATCGATCTGCCCAAAGTAATTAGCGTTGCAGCAAGGCGACCAGTGTTCGAGACCCCAGGAGCATAGCAGTCTATGTGACTGGGGCGAGAACGCGCAGTCAACAAAGCTGCGGCGTTAAGTACGAAGGGCAGACTAGTCTTCACTAAACAATGCCAGCAGATCCTGCGCCTCACCCTGCCAGATATGGCTTTGACCCAGACTGAAAATCTGATCGGCCAAACCTTGTTTAAATTGCTGTAACTGCTGCACTTTCTCTTCCACAGTTTTGCTGATAATCAGTTTATACACAAAGACCTGCTTATCCTGACCTATACGGTAAGCTCTGTCTGTCGCTTGATTTTCAGCAGCCGGATTCCACCATGGGTCATAGTGAATAACTGTATCAGCAGCAGTCAGGTTTAAGCCTGTACCGCCGGCTTTTAAGCTGATTAAAAATACAGAGTTGTCGCCTTGCTGGAACTCGTCTATTTGTTCCTGACGTTTTTTGGTCTGGCCTGTCAACTTACTGTAGCTGATATCCATATACTGCAGTTCCTGCTCTATCAGACTCAGCATGCTGGAGAACTGACTGAAGATCAGCACTTTACGGCCTTCTTCAATCATTTCAGGCAAGGTATCACGCAACCACTGCAACTTGGCATTATTCTGCACCAGCTGTGCCTGCTCTATGGGTAATAAACGCGCGTCACAACAGGCCTGACGCAACTTGAGCAGCGCGTCCAGATACTCCATCTGGCTGGCGGCCACACCTTTGCGCAAAAACATCTCCCGGACTTTAGTTTCCATAATTAAACGGATACTTTCGTACAAATTGCGCTGATCCGACTCCATCTCCAACAGCTGTAGAATTTCGGTTTTATCCGGTAATTCTGTCGCGACCTGCTTTTTAGTGCGGCGTAACATAAAAGGCGCAATACGCTGGCGCAATGCGTGTGCCCGCTCCGCATCGGCTGATTTTTCTATAGGTTTGCGAAATACCTGCTGGAAACGGGCTTCTGTGCCTAATAAACCTGGCAAAACAAAATCAAATAAAGCTTTGAGTTCACCTAAATGATTTTCCAGCGGCGTGCCTGTGAGCGCCAGTTTAAAGTCGGCTTTGACCAGCCGTGCACTTTGCGCCGACTGCGAACCTGCATTTTTAATATGCTGAGCTTCATCCAGCGCCATCAGGCTAAAGTGATGGGTCTGGTAATAGGCTAAATCCCGCACCAACAGCGGATAACTGGTGACTATTAAATCGTAGTTTTCCAACTGGTCAAACAGCGCCTGACGTTTAGGACCATATAAAGTCAAAACTTTTAGCGACGGTGCAAAACGTGCGGCTTCCTGTGCCCAGTTGCCCAATAAACTGGTAGGGCAGACGATTAACGCCGGATGTTTCAGTAACCCTGCTTCCTGCTGATTCAACAAAAACGCCAACGTCTGTACAGTTTTACCCAAGCCCATATCGTCGGCCAGAATGCCACCTAAACCAAAACGGCGCAGAAAACACAACCAACTTAACCCCTGCTGCTGATAAGGCCGCAGTTGAGCTTTTAAACTGGCAGGCGCAGCAATATCTTCAATACCGTCAAAATGATGCAACTGTGTGACTAACTGCTGCAAACGACCGGCATTGAGGTAACGGATTTCTTCAGCACCAGGGCCTGGCAATAAGGCGGCCTTGTAATCCGGCAGCTCTATTTCGCTCGGTGCTTTTTTCAGGTTCAGCAGTTCAACTATGGTGTCGATCAAGGGCTGGATCAGGCTGACTGGCAAAGGCAATTTGCCTTGAGGTAAACTCAGCCACAAGGTTTCATCAGCAGCTGGTAAACCATAACTGCGCAACCACTGGGTGATTAAAGGCAATAGCGGAATGTGCTGACCATCAATTTCCACCTGAATAGCTAAACCAAAACCACCGGTGTGTTTGTCTGTCACTTCCAGATAAGCTTTGGCGTGGATCACCGCCTGATTAAAGGCTTTGTCCTGTTCTATGCGCCAACCTTGTTGTTTTAACTCTGGAATGGCCTGCAACAATGGCTGCCACAGCAGCGGGTTTTCCGGTCCTTCGCCGCAGTCAAAATAAGCCCCAGTTGCAGAAAGGTCAGCTTGTTCAACAGGAACAGAGCGCAAGCCATATTGAGATAGAGTTTCCAGCGCTTTGATTTCGCTGTCGCGATCACGGCGGACAAAGACAGTCTGATTATCCAGCTGCAGTTGCGTCTGGGATTGCTGTAAATCCAGTGGCAATAAATGTGGGCCATAGGCCATTTGTAAAACAGCCACAGCCTTGCTGACTTTGTTTTTTTGCGTCAGTAACTTCAGCTGCAACACGGGCGCAGGTTTGCTTTCAATTTTTTGCACCGCACTGTCGTCCGGTACAGGTAAATTCAGCTTGGGGAAAATTTGCTGCAGCCGTTTCATGCTGTCCTGCAATACAGTAGTGGGTACTGGCGGCATCCGCATCAAGAGTTTCAGCTCACGGCCTGCAATGTCGCTGTCGAGTAAACCCAGTTGATTATTGGCTAAATCGAGGTAACAAGGAGGGTCTGTATACACCAGTTCCAGTTCGCGATCTTTGGGCATCAGTTGCAATAACTGCCAGCCTGCTTTGCTTTTGAGCCAGCGTAATTGCAGTGGCAACATCTCGCCCCAGCTCAACTCCCGGCGTTCTTCGTCCAGCACACAACGGCCTGTTTCCAGCATTTTTAACAGCAGTTGGTAACCCCATTGATCTTCCAGCAAGGCCTGGCGACGTAAATCAAAAGCAAAAAATTGTTGTAATAACCTGTAGTCGTCTTCGGCCAGCCATAAAGGACGAACCTGCCCGGAAAGCTCACTTTGCGCAATAATTTTGCCTTTGCTGTAACTGCCATTTTTGGCTTGCTTCACCCTTTTGGGTAGCAACTGCAAACCCAGACTACTTGGGCGCAATTCATACAAAACAGTATCTTCAGTCTTTACTGTGTTTGCAGGAGGATTGTATTGCTCAGCTTCACTAAACCACTGGTTAAGTTGCCGCACTGGTTGTTGCACGGCTTTTTGCTGCAATTGGTCCAGCTGATGCTTCAATTTCAGTAAAGCGGCCAGCACATGTTTGCATCTGTTGCCTTCGGAGCAACTACAAGAGTCTGTCAACTGGACCTGACCATCTCGTTCAGAGAGAGAAATCAGCTGTTTGAATGGACTAAAACCATCGCCCCAAACCTGACTACGGATTTGCGAAAAGTCAGACTCGTAATCTAACTGCACTACTTTTCCGGCCAAAAAATAAGCCCTCGCCTTATGAAAGGTGGCAGGGTGAAACCAGAGTTGTAACTGCTCTGTTGAGACAGGAAAAACAAAATCAGCCGTCATACGCCAAATTTTTTAAAACCAAATGGCTTTTATGCTACCTCAAATTACAAGACAGCCATAGCAAAGTCCTTAGGCTTTAGGCTGGATGGACAAATTATCTTTCACACCAAAGTAGAAACACAAAAAAAGGGATGAAAATATAACAATAAAAATCAATAACATATCAAATATAAGGAAAATATAAACTTTAAAACACCTTTATTTTGGCCTGAAAAATGAAACATCGTCTAAGCTCAATGCGGCTGATAAATACCTGTTATCTGAACAAAAAAATTCCAGCAAAATAAAACAAGCACACAAGGGATTGCCGCATGTTTCAGCGTTCTGACTCAAAACAACAGACCATGAAGTCTGACTTATCTCCCCTGCAGTTCTGGCTGTCAATTTTACTCTTTGCCAGCCTGGTCCTTCTTAGCTTTGTGTTGTTTGAACAACAGATCCTGTTCTGGTTTACCGAATTGGGTCAGATGAATACAGAGAATCCTTATACTTTGCTGGCATTTGCGCTGGTTCTGGTGTTGATATTGGCTCTGGATGTATTGTTACCCGTTCCCTCCAGCATGGTGGGATTAGCTGCCGTTGCCTTGTTGGGTCCTGTAGCGGGCTGTCTGGTGATTTTTTCCGGCCTGACTCTGGGCTGTATTTTGGGTTATCTGCTTGGCGCTGGTTATCTCCGCCTGATCAGCAGGGTCTGGATCAGCCCGGCGGAACAAAACAAAGCCAGCAAGATGAAATCCAGCCTTGGGGCTACAGCTTTGGTATTGCTCAGAGGTGTGCCAGTGCTGGCAGAAACCTCAGTGCTAGCAGCCGGTATGCAAGCTTTTCCTGTGCGGCAATTTTTACTGCTGACTATGCTGGCCAACTGTGGACTGGCAGTAGCTTACGGTTATATAGGCACTGTGCTCTCTGGCAAAGAGGCATTTTGGCTGATTGTAATATCCGCCATGGTGCTACCCGGACTACTGATGCTGGGTTCATGGTTATGGTCAAAAAGGACAAGGAGTTTAAGCCGCCCTACTCCAGTTGTTGCACAAAACTTAATAGCAAAGTTTGAACTCAGCTATCAGTTTCCGGTGATGTTCAGTGAACATATTTTTTCCCCGGCTAACCCGACTTTACTTGAATTACTGCATCCACAGTCCACCTTGACCACTGTTGCCACTAAGGTATTGCTGTTTGCTGACGCCAGTCTGTTACAAGCCAATCCGGATTTAGCCAAAGACATTCAGCGCTACTTTACCTTTCATCAACAGGAATTATTGTTACTGGCTGAACCTATAGCGCTGGTGGCAGGTGAACAGGCCAAACAACAAACTGTATTGGATCAGCTGTATCAGCAGTTGCTGCACCATGGCATAGACAGACATAGCTGGGTGTTAGCTTTAGGTGGTGGTGCCACTTTAGATACCGTGGGTTACGCCTGCGCAACCTTTCACCGGGGCATAAGGTTAGCGCGAATACCAACCACAGTGCTGGCACAAAACGATGCAGGTATTGGGGTTAAAAACGGTATAAATGCCTTTGGTCACAAAAACCTTTTAGGCAGCTTTTGCCCCCCTCATGCCGTGATTAATGATTTTTCGCTGCTGAAGTTTTTACCCCAGCGGGACCGTATTGCAGGTCTGGCAGAAGCCATCAAAGTAGCAGCTATTAAAGACGCAGAATTTTTCTGCTGGCTGGAACAGCATCAACAGGAACTGCGTTTGTTTGAGCCACAAGCCAGCAAATACGCCATTTATCGCTGTGCACAACTGCATCTGGAAAAAATCACCCAAGGTGGCGATCCCTTTGAGCGTGGCAACGGCCGGCCGCTGGACTATGGCCACTGGTCAGCCCATAAACTGGAAAATTTATCCCACTACAGAGTGCGGCATGGCGAAGCCGTTGCTATTGGTATGGTGTTGGATGCTTTGTATGCAGTGCAACTGGGCTGGCTTAGTCATAGCGAAGCGCTGCGGCTGATCCAGTTGATCAGGCAGCTTGGCTTCAGTTTATGGCAACCTGAGCTGGCCGCCACAGACGCAGAAGGCATGCCACTGATCCTCGCAGGCCTGGAAGAATTCAGACAACATCTGGGTGGTGAGCTGTCCATCCCACTGCTCACTCATCTTGGCGCTTATCAGAATGTCAGCGAAATTCAGCTGCCTTTGATGCAACAAGCGCTGGCGCAACTGGCAGAGCTTGGCCAACAACCGGATAGCCAATGGCAGTGGTGCACTTTATGAGTGGCAGCTTGAAAGTCTGGCTGGATTTAGGCCGGGTATCCAACTTGCCCAGTGTTTGGACCAATGTACTGGCGGCTACTCTGCTGGCAAGTGCGGGGCAAAATTATACGAACTGGGACTGGTCTTTCAGCACAACCACTCTGTTGCCTGGCGCTATGCTGGCGTTATCTCTGATGTATCTGGGCGGCATGCTGCTGAATGATGTATTGGATGCGGACTGGGACAGGCGTCATCAGAATCCACGGCCTATTAATCAGGGCCGGATCAGCCAACATCTGGTGCAAAAAGCCGCCATTTTTTGCCTTGCCAGTGCTATGGCTCTGATCCTTGGACTGGCCTGGCTGAAAGCCGGCCCGGCTCATCTGTGGTCAAATCTGGCGGCGGTCTTATTTTTACTGCTGGTGATTTGTGGCTACAACCTCTGGCATAAAAAATTCCGCCACAGCGTCTGGCTAATGGGCTTGTGTCGTTTTGGCGTCTATCTGGTGGCTGCGACTTTACTGGCCACTCCCGATCTTCAGCTGTTGCTGGCAGCTGCAGTCTTAGCTGGTTTTATTGCTGGTGTGACTTATCTGGCGCAACAAGAACACCTGAATCAGCTGCATCAGCGCTGGCCTGTATTGCTGCTGTTTTCACCTTTATTGCTGGCACTACAGCTACCACAACAAGCGTTATTCTGGGCTTTGCTGCTATTTTTCAGCCTCTGGATCCTCTGGAGTACCAGCCATTATTTAAATGCAGATCGGCTTAAAGTCCGCCCTCTGATCGGCCTGCTGCTGGCCAGTATTCCACTACTGGATGCTTTGGTACTGGCCAGTATAGGCCAGTGGCAGGCCAGTTTGTTTTGTGTTGTGGTTTTCCTGCTGTTGCCACGATTCCAGCTATGGGTAAGGGCCAGCTAAATGCTTCAGCGCAACCACAGGGAGCAACTCAGATGCTGATCCTGAATAGCCAACACACTCAACAACTGCAGGCTGAAGTCAACGCAGAGCTTTCTGTCTCTGCCCGTGATTGGCTGCAGCAACAATTGCAGAATATCACTGCAGCACAAGCAAAATCCGAAGCCCTGTTGCTGGCCAGCGCACAAACCAGACGCCAACTTGGCAATTGTGCTATCCGCAGTTTTTTACCGGGCGAATGGACTTCAACTCAGCTGGCCAGGGTGCTGCTGCTGGCGCAGGCCCTGCATACCCATCCACTGTCTGAACGTGAACAGCTATTCCGGCAGGTGTTTCGCAGCTCAGACGATGATGAAAAAATCTGCTGGCTCAAAGCGCTAAGTTTTTTTGATGCCCATGGCTTAATGCTGGATTTGGCGTTGCAGGCAGGACGCACCAATAACAGCCTGGTGTTCTCCGCTATTGCACTTAGCAATAATTACCCGGCCCATCATTATGAGCCCCATGCTTTTCATCAGCTAGTACTGAAAGCTTTGTTTATGGATTTGGATATCCGAGCCATAGCAGGACTGAAAGAACGGCTGGATAAAGATTTAAGCCGCTTAGCTTTTGAGCTGGTGGCAGAACGGCTGGCCGCAGGCCGTAACCCACCTGCCACCATAGCTTTTGCCATTCTGTTTATGCAGCTGGACAACAGACAACAACAACTGATTAGCCAGTTTTTAACCAGTTCAACCCATCAGCATTTCTGGCGTCAGGCCGCGCAACAACAAGGGGTTGACCAGCTTCCACTTTTTCAATTTAGCCAACAAGGACCAGATTTATGCTGAAGTTTTTCGATCCTCATATCCATATGGTATCCAGAACCACAGATGACTATCAGAATATGGCCGCAGCCGGTATTACAGGTGTGATTGAACCTGCCTTCTGGCAAGGTCAGGCCCGCACTTCGGTCGGCAGTTTTATTGATTATTTTGACACACTGCTCGGCTGGGAAAGATTCCGTGCCAGCCAGTTTGGTATCCATCACTTTTGCACTATGGGGTTAAATCCTAAAGAAGCCAACGACTTATCACTGGCGGACGAAGTACTGAGATTGTTGCCCCGTTATCTGCAAAAAGACGGAGTGCTGGCCGTAGGTGAAATAGGCTACGACGACATTACCCCTGAAGAAGACCGTTTTTTAGCAGCCCAACTGGAGCTGGCCAGAGTGCATAACCTGCCAGTACTGGTCCATACCCCACACAGAGACAAAATTGGCGGCACCAAAAGGACGCTGGCGGTGATCCGCGAAGTAGGTATAGCTGAACATATGGTGGTGATTGACCACCTCAACGAGCTGACCTTACCGCTGGTGCTCGACAGTAATTGCTGGCGAGGTCACTCCATTTACCCCAATACCAAAATGTCCGAGCAACGTATGGTGGCTTTGCTGAAGCAATATGGTACAGAACAAATGATCGTCAACAGCGCCGCCGACTGGGGGATCAGCGATCCACTCAAAGTGCCAAAAACCGGGCAGGCCATGCTGGACGCTGGTTTTACAGAGCAGCAGGTTGAACTGGTGTTGTTTCACAATCCGGTGGATTTTTTTGCACAAAGCGGACGGCTGGATAAGCAACTGGTCAGCAGTCCTTTGCGTATAGACCAAAGTCAGCAATGGCAGGAGAACTCTGCGCTGCGTGGTCAGGAACCCATCATAGAAAGAACAAACAAATGACTGGGCAGGCATCCTTATTCTGGCTGCCCGGCGAACTGGGTTATTGCAGCAATGTGCATGTCGGCGAAAGCCTGACAGAAGTCATTGCCAACTTCAGCCGTTTTATCGCGCCTGTGCGGCAAAAGCAACAACTGGAGCAGCTGGATTCAGGTTTGTGGCTCAGTGCAGCAGCTGCCGCTGAATTACAGCAACCTGCGGCGTTATTGATGTTTCAACAGCAACTCAGGCAGCATGGTATCCGGTTAACTTCACTCAACGGTTTTCCTTTTGGCAACTTTCATCAGGCTAAAGTAAAAACCAGCGCCTATTTGCCGGATTGGTCTGAACCACAACGCCTGCACTACAGCAAACAACTGGCCACTATTCTTGCCAGTTGCCTGCCGGATGACTGCGGGCAGGGAGTGATCTCCACTGTACCTTTGGGTTATCAGGCGCACTGGACGGCAGAAAAACAGCAACAGGCAGAGCAGCAGTTGCTGCAATTAACCCACTATCTGGCTGAATTAAAAGCCACTACAGGCAAACAGATTTTGTTTTGTCTGGAAATGGAGCCTGATTGTGTATTACAAACCACAGCTCAAAGTCTGGAATTTTTCCGTCACTGGCAAATGCTGGACCCCCATCAAGAATTTTTAGGCTTATGTTTTGATGTCTGCCATCAGGCGGTATTGCATGAAAACTGCTACCAGTCACTGACGGAACTTCATCACGCTGGTATTCCTATCGGCAAAATTCAGCTCTCCAGCGCTCTGGTGTTGAAACTGGACAAGCTAAATTGGGCCAGACGTTCTGAAGTGCTGGCATTGCTGGCCGATTTTGCCGAATCCACTTATCTGCATCAGGCCAAAGCTTTATCTGCTGAAGGCCGGTTACAACACTGGGGTGATTTACCTGAAGCCTTGTGGCGGCCCGATCAATGGCTGGAACAGTACAAAGAATTACGGGTGCACTTTCATTTGCCGCTGTTTCATCAGCAACTGCTGTTGCCTGAATTCTGTGGCACCCAAGCCGCGTTGCAACAATGTTTTGATTTTCTGCGGGATCACAAAGACTGCCATCCTGTGCTGGAAGTAGAAACCTACAGCTGGAACGTCTTGCCACAGGCCTTAAGGCCTGATGGCGATGCAGCCTTAGTTGCAGGCATTGCGCAGGAGCTGAGTTGGGTTTGGCAACAGTTGCGACAACGTGGCTTGCTGCAGCGGCCCGAGGGACTTAGTCATGTCAGCTAAGCCCAATCAGTCATCACGCCAACCCTTAATAGTGGTCAATGTTGTGGCTTTAACCCCGGCTTTGCTGGGGGAACATAGCCCAAGGCTGAATCAGCTGATAGCGCAAGGCGAGAGTTGTGCTTTAGAAGGCGTATTTCCGGCGCTGACCACCACAGCTCAAGCCAGCATGCTGACAGGTTTGCCCCCTGCAGGGCACGGTATAGTAGGCAATGGCTGGTATTTTCGCGATCAGGCCGAAGTGCGCTTCTGGTTACAACCGAACAGCCTGATGCAAGGTGAAAAAGTCTGGCAGGAACTGAAAAAGAACATACCGGATTTTCGCTGCTCGCAACTGTTCTGGTGGTACAACATGTACGCCGATGTCGACGCAGCTATTACCCCCAGACCCCACTATCCGGCTGATGGCCGCAAGGTGTTTGGCCTCTACTCAGAACCCGCTTCTTTACAGCAGTTTGTCGAAAAAAAGCATGGCGCCTTTCCGTTCCAACACTTTTGGGGACCTGCAGCTGGTATAGCTTCAAGTCGCTGGATAGTAGACTGTGCCATCAGTGAATTTTCGTTAAACCAGCCAGATTTACAGCTGGTGTACCTGCCTCATCTGGATTACAACCTGCAACGACTTGGCCCTGATGATCCTTCAATTAAGCAGGATGTGCGGGCAATAGACAGCGAAATAGGCAGGTTGATCGACTTTGCACAAAGCCAGGGAGCGGCTTTGATGCTGCTGTCTGAATACGGCATAGAGCCAGTGCAGCAATCAATCTCACTGAACCGTATTTTCCGGACTGAAGGCTTGCTACAGGTGCGCCAGTCCTTGCACTGGGAATTATTAGATCCGGGGGCCAGCCATGCTTTTGCAGTAGCCGATCATCAGATTGCTCATATTTATCTGAAATCCCCCAAAGACGCAGAAAAAGTAAAACTATTGCTGGAGCAAGTACCTGGTGTTGAGCGGGTATTAGATCAATCGGAACAGCAAGAACTGCAAATAGGCCATAGCCGCAGCGGTGATCTGATCGCCGTAGCCCAGGCTGGTTACTGGTTTGATTATTACTATTGGTTTGACGACAACAAAGCGCCGGACTTCGCCCGCACCGTCGATATTCATCGCAAACCTGGTTATGACCCGCTGGAGCTTTTTATTGACCCTGATATTCGTTTTCCCAAACTGCGGGTACTGCAGCGTTTGCTGAAGAAAAAACTCGGGTTTCGTATTTACATGGACCTGATCCCACTGGACACCAGCCTGATCAAAGGCAGCCATGGCCGCCCTGCCAGCTCTGCCTTTACAGGCCCCATGTTGATCCAGAGTAACAAAACCGGCCTTGCGGCCAGCCTACCTATGACAGCAGTAAAAAAATTGATCCTACAGCATTTTTTAGGATGCCCCCGCGAACAAAAAAAGCCATCTAAGGAGATTTTATGTGGAGAATAGTAACTATTTTTCTGCTGGCATTATCGCCCGCTGCTTGTCAGGCTCAAAGCCAGCAAAGCCGTTTTGACTGCAGTAATTTTTTTAACTACGGCACTTCAGCTTCAGCGACCTTGCAGCAATTTAATACCAGCCCTGAAACCATGGCCTGGAACTGGTTTACCTGCCTGAACCAGCCTGCTGACGCTTATGGCCTTAACAGAGTCTGGGAATTACTTAAACCTACAGATCAGGTGTACTTACCCAACGGCGCTGTGCCTTTGCCTTATGAGCAAAGAGAACCTACACCTGCTGCAGTACTGACTCAGGCCAACGCTCTGGGGATGGACCCACGCAAAGTCTTCCATAACCTCGACAGTATCCAGCAGGTGGACGGTTTAGTGCTGGAAATGGGTGGAGCTGTGCCACCAGAACAACAAGGCCAGCCGGTGCGTTTTCAGTTATTGATGGGCAGTGACACTTTTAACTACATCAACGCGCAGAAGGTATACAACGTCAACGGCCAGGCCGCTTTGACCAGTGATCTGAATTTCCCCAACACCGCATGGGAGCTGAAAACCTCCTGGATCTGGATTGGCACCAACCAGACCTTTATGAATCTGTTGCAGTCGGACGGTTACTACACAGTACAGGCCTACTATCTGCAGAATGGTGTCTACCAGGTGGGTTACGCCGCCTTAAGTGGTATGCACGTGATCAATAAACTGACGCCGGACTGGGTCTGGACCAGCTTCGAAAACATCAATAACAGCAAATATACTGTCACTAACGCTATTCCGCCTACCCCTATGCATAACATCACAGGCCCAACGCCTGCTGCTGTGCCAGTAAATACCGCTTTTCAGACCAATCCGGTTTATCTGCCCTTAGCCAAATACGAATTGATTGGCGTGCAGCACCAGTTTAATCAACAGCCTGTATTACTGGCGAACTCTCAGCTGGAGTCGGCATTCCAGAGTCAGTCTTCTTGTATCGCCTGTCATAGCACTGCTGCTTACTCCAAAACCAAAGGCTACTTTAACTTCGCGCTGGCTCAGCAAGGCGGCATTGTTTATCCCACCACAGCCTTACCGGATTCAGCTTTTGTTGGTTACAACAAACTGGATTTTGTCTGGTCACTCAAACGCGCCCAATGGCAACGTTAAGGAGAACATCATGAGCGTACTCAATTTCCCGCGTATTTATGTTAATGGCCATATGTTCTGGAATCCGCCAACCGCCAATAACAACGATGTATTGCCTCTGTACGATGCGGTAAAAATGCAGATGAACTGGCCTTTTTTAGAGCCTTTGGGCATTACCGAAGCCAATGCCAGCAGCACCTTAATGCCATGGACCATAGCACCTTTACCTCTGGCTCAGGTGCCGGATTACGTGCTGCAGGTACCGGGCAACGGTAACTCAGCGGCCTATCCGATGATCCCTGCCGAATGGGATTTATTTGGCGACAATGCCTGTGGCACTGTGAATTATCAGCAAATTCAGTCGACTGTAGTGGGTGGTGAACTACAGGCCAATAGTTATATCACCCAGGATGCATTAGTCAGCAAAGGTTACCAGTTGTTGGGCAACCCTTTTGGCAGCACCAATCCAACTCCAGCGCGTTTTGTTGATGTCAGCCCATGGCAGAATACTTTCACCGCTTTGTATTTTGACAAACTGGTCCTGGGTGACAGCAGTTGTGGCCTGACGCTGAACCGGCAACACCGGATGCTGGACAGATTTCTGAATTTTAATTGGGCTTTTAGCTTTGGCGGCTTAAATTATGTCACCACCACCTGGCAAAGCAGTTTCCCGAAAGAAAACCTGCAGTGGGCACTTGGCGGCTCCAACTTATTGGCACAGTTGCAACAGCAGATGGAGCAGCAAAACGCCGCAGGTTTAATGTTCCGCTTTTCCACCTACCTGACCTTTTACGATAGAAACGGTATTTTTAATAACTACCCGGCAGTAGATACCCGTGACAATTCGCCGCAGGCTCTTGCTGCTCTGCAGGCTATGTATCAAAAAGGTTTAGACAATACCACCCAGATTTTCTTTAACCCAGCTTACAGCAGAACGGCTGGCACCCTGGGGTTATGGTTTGCTGATGAATATCCAACAGCTCCGGCTGGCAGACGTTTAGTACCAACGAATGCTGTTCCGGTACAAAAAAATGCAACCAGCGGCACTATTAATGCCACTTTAGGCGTCATTTCGGCAGAACAACATGGTGCTGTGCTGTCACTAGATTTAGGTAATGCCTTCCCGTTTTATCCCGTAGATAAAGCAGCACCTGTTCCAGTGGCAGCCAAATTTGATGCCGGCACTTACCAACTTGGTACATCAAACAATGGTCCTTTTACCCCTGTAGCCAATTTAAGTTATGACCAATACAACCAGGCCGCCTTTGATCTCAGATCAGGCTTAGTGGACATAGAACTGACCAGCAGCCAGCAGCAGCAACTGCAAAGCGGAACACTGGAACTCCGACTGGCAACGGACGGCACTGTGGCTGCCACTCAACAAATGTGGACAGCAGAGGTGATTGAAAGTGCTGGCTTTATTGATGTGGGTGATACTTATACCTTGAATATTATGGTGCAGTACGATGGTTTGCCTGCTCCTGCAGGTACAGTGTTATGGGTCGCCGAATACGGCAATGCTTTTATGCTTACCACCAGCAACTATTATCTGGCTTTTAGCAATAATGCTAACTTCCCTTTGTACTTAAACTATCCGGGTAATCCAGGCAATAACAGCGCCACCACCCCACAGTTTGGTACTCAAAGCGGGCAACAAGCTCCGGCTCTGCAACAACAAGGCAGCGGCCGCACTTTATCAGCGCTTACTACAGCTACTGACCAGGCGCAGGCTGTCCCAGTGATGTATCAGGATTATCTGAAAACTCCGGCTGGAGTGTCGTTAGCACCTTGTCTGCAATTTGCCAATCCTGTAGCTATGCAAGGTGTGCTTAGCGATCCCACCAGCACTGTGAATTATGCTGTGACTCAAATTCAAACCGATGCCAATGGCATGGCCCAGCTGACAGTGAAAGCTATAGCTGCGGGTTTTCCAACCCTGCGTTTTTTCGTCCAGGACACTCAGCAACAGCCGGTTATTCCATTTAGCTTCAACTATGCCGATGCCTACACCGACTTTCTGGCCCCCCTTAGAGTCTTACCACAAGAACCTCAAATGGAGCAGGATTTTGTTACTTATTGGAACAGCATTTACCAGCAACAAAATGCCAATCAGCTGATTTGGGATAACTTCATTTACCCCAAAATTCTGCAGCCCTTCTACTACCTCTATCCCATTATGAGCAAATACATGCCGTTAAATTCGCTGCAGAGGGTTGAAGGTGCCATTGACCAGTTGATTGTGTTGGTCAGTAAGGACTATCAGGAAGAAAGCACTCTGGCCATGCCAATCACCCGGGATTTACCCCAAAGCCGCAGGGCCGTGCTGGAGTTGTGGGCGCAAAAGCTGGTGAAGCTGAATTATCCACCTGTACCTTTAAGTATGACTGACTTCAATAATTAATAACCACCAAGGGCAGCGGAGCTGTAGCCCTGACTAATCACAAAAGGAAATGATGATGGGCAAACTACTAATACAAAATGTGCTATCAGGCCTGCTGCTGTTGATGCTGTTCAGCCAACCGGTGCTGGCCGATGATGACGATGTGTTTTTTACTATGGGCGTGCATAACACTTATGGTTGCAATGCTTCAAACGACAACTGTATTGCACCAAGGACAGTAACAGACCCAAGCGATCCATTTTTCCCTGCTATGTGGGTCAGTGACTGGACCATGTACAGAGTGACACAAAACTACCAGACCAATCCACCGCCATACAGCAGCCCACCTTCAACCTTAAAACCAGCTGATTACACTGTATCCTACGGCCGCAGTTATTACGACACGACCTATATGCCCAAAGACGGTGACGGTTATGGCGCCATGATGGAACATTATGAAAAGTACTGTTTGCCCATCTTTCCTATAGCGGACAATAACTACAGCTGCTCTTTTGTCTCATTGGGCAACAAAGCTTACTTTCTGACTTACCCACAGGACAGGCCCAAAAATATGCCAGCCTGCTGCCTGTTTTCTCCCTTGAACCATCCACCACGGCAGAACTTTATTAAACATTTGCCTTATAGCGCATCACGTAGTCAGAACTTAAAAGGTATGGTTCAGGCTTATGCGCTGGATGTGCCCTCCCCTGGTGGCCCTATTTTGTTTGGTTATGCCTTTTACAAAAATGCGACTTCAGACCAACCTGGTTTACCGCCTTATCGTCACCCACAATCCTTTTATTTTTCCGGTGATACCAGTGTCGCCAATGCCCCTATTGTCAGCCAGAACTACAGCAACTTTCGGGTAGAAAAACCAGATCCGGCAGTGACCTGGGATCAGGTTGCTAAAATGTGCCCAGAAGATCCGCCGGCCTGTCAGTTGTTTAACCCACCTTCATCAAAAAATACTGTCGGTGAGGCGCAGTGGAACCAACTTAGCCCAGCACCAACAGCCACGGAGAAATCAAAATGAAGCTGCTAACTTTTAGTCTGACTTGTCTGCTGCTGATCTTCAGCAGTTTTCATTCAGCCGCTCAGGATCAACCGAAAAAATCCGGCTTACTCTGGAACTGGTCATGTCAGTTTCCAACTTCTGTGCCTGCAGCATCGGCCAGCCAGCAAGACTTTGATTTATACAGCTGGCAAATGTTTATCGCTTTAAACTGGCCTGCTCAGGCCGGTCAACGCGGCCAGCCGGATTGCACTCAAGTGATAGGAGCTACCGGCCCGGTGGTTTGGCAAACCTACAAAGATGTAGAAGAAATCTTTTTACCCGGAGCCGCCAATCCTGGCCCATGGAATAGCCCTTTAACCACAGAGCAATTGAATAGCATTAATATCGCGGCGTTGAAAAATACCACTGTTGTTCAGGCTGTGGATCAAGCTGTAGGTGGCTGGTTAATTGATCAGCGCGGCAACCCGACTTACTACGAAATTTCTGCAAACGAAACCTCGTACAACTACATAGTCGGCAATAACTTTTACAATGCGGATGTAGTGTCCAAAGCCAACAATATCAGCTTCCCAAACTTTGCCACTGAAATCAAAGCCAGCTGGCGCATCTTAACGTCCAGCGATGACAGCAGCCGATATCTGACGATGCAGGCTCAGGTGGCTGAATTTAATGCGCAGGGCCAGCCGACTGGCGGCAGCACCAATGCTACTTTAGGTTTAGTGGGATTGCATATCATCACTAAAGCCGCAGGTTATCCACAATGGATCTGGTCCACTTTTGAGCAAGTCGACAATGTGCCCCCCAAAGTGCAACAAAATGGTCAGTGGGTGAATAATCCGCAGCAAGGTGTGTTTTATTCGTTTTTTGATGCTTCAGTACCGGCTGCTACGCTGAATCAATCACCCTGTACCTGGGAGCAAAAAGGCACAGAGCTAGTGTGCGTGCCAAAAGCCGGCCTTACTTTCCAGACACCAAATCCACTAGACAGAGTCACACCTTTGGCGGCAACTACTCAGCAGGTCAATTCAGCTGCGCAACTGACGCTGAGTAATACTTTGTATAAATACTACCAACTGGTGACGACTCAGCGCCCTCTGATGCCGGATAACCCCAGTAATCCGCTTGGCCAGCCCACTCCAGCGCTGTCAGCCAATGTCACTATGGAAAGTTACATCCAGCCCAATAGCAGTTGTATGAATTGTCATTCAATGGCTACTCCGGTCAATAGTGCGATGAAATCCGACTTCTCCTATTTGTTTAAATTTGCCCAGGCTCCGGCCAGCACAGCATCAAAGGATTAAGCTATGAGTATCTTAAATGGCCCACGATTAAACTTTTGGGGTGGTATCCGCACTGACGTTAGCGTACCGAACAATTCACCCACTATTACGTACAACAATCAAAAGAGCACACTGAATTTATTTGATCTGACCACCTCTACCCTGGCCGCAGAAGCACAACATTATTCAGATGATCAATTAAATCAGATGATTAATGCACCATTGAATACAAACACACCAAATAGCGGTTACACGGCAGCTGGCTGGAACCACTATGGCCAACATGTCGTGGATTTACAAAATGTGCTGATTAGTTCGCAAGGAGCCCCTGGTGCTATCAGTACCAGCGGTGATTTAGTAGGTCAGCCTGTGTATTTATTAGGATCTGTTGATCCTGTGACAGGCCAGGGGCCATTTTCTGGACCTATGATGGTGGATTTGGATCCCAGCAGTACTCAAACTACACAAATTTATGTTGGCGGTTTACAAATTGGTTCATCGGCTTCGCCAGAGTTATTGATCCGTTGCAATACAGTCTGCAGCAGCCAGGATTTAGCCTTAAGAATTCTGGTCGGAGAACCTGATGCGCCAGGATCCAACCGGATCTCCGGTACTTTCCAGTTGTTTTTCCCTCTGAGCAGCATTGTCAGTTACAACAAGAGCAGCGCTATGCTTCAGTCCATTATTGAAGCACCGGGGGCAACCGGCATAGTTGTGCGTTTTGTGATGTTCGAAATGTGCCCCACCTTAACCACTGCTCAGCTCAACGCAGATTATGCAGCTGGCACAGATAGCCCAAACCCAAGTATAGGCCGCATTATTGGCACTTTGGCTCCGGCTTTTGCCAACGAACCACAAATTTGTCAGGCCGGCCGCCAGCTGCAAAACGTCAGTACAGGAGCCACGGGATATATGGATACCGCCAATGCGCTATTAAGCATAGATATGGTGAACCTGATACCCAAAGCAGCGTTCAGATTAGTACGGACCGATATCACTAGCCCTATTGGCCCAAACATTGATTTTGGCACGCTGAATTTTACGGCCGGAGCGACCAGCATCGGCAGCCTGAATTGTACAGATGCAGTGTTACTCGACTATTACCTGTACGGTGGTTTAGTAGACTTGCCACTGAACAGCACTCAACTGGCGGCTTTTAGCGCCAATCCACTCAGTATCACAGGCCTGAACAGTGCAACCTCGGCTCATCTTAAAATTGCAGAAATGTCCTACAGGGTATTTAGCGATCAGCGCAATATTTATATTGATGATTATCAGGGCAATCTGACTATCACCCTGACCTTAAAATATCTGGGACAAAATGTGCAGCAGGCAACGGAGATCAGCATTCAGAGCCGAGCCTCTGGTCCACTACCTAATCCTGATTATCTAAACTTTCCTGACACAGTCACTGTAATGGCCAATCAGCCTTCAGTCAGTTTTACTGTGGCAACAAAAACAGCCAGTGCCGCCACTGCAGGTTTTGAGGCATTAAATTACAGTTGCAATGGTGGCAGTTATTTCACCAACTTCCGCAAATACAGCCAGACTGATTTTGGTATAGCTGCCGGCACCACCATTACCTGGGAGCTGATGTATCCCAATGTGCTGAGGTTCCATTATCTGGCGTTTCCGGCTATGTCCCGCTACATACCATTAAATCAGCCGGATGCCATTATGGGCGCCAAAAACTCTATTCTGGCCCGTACATCCGACGCATATAAAGGTACCACTTTATATATGCCTGTAGTGCGGTCTATGTCCCCCAGTCAGGTGGCTTTGTTGACGGCTTATCTGACGGGGCAGCCATGGCAACCTAATCCACCTGTTATTTGGTAATCCTATTTGGTAATTGATAGTACAGGGGCCTGCTGGCCCCTGATTTCGGGAGTTTTTATGTCTATTCCGTTTCAAGTAAAGTCTCAGCCTGCTATGGCGAAATGCCAGTCTGTTGTCGTAGCTGATGGCTTGTTAAACCCCAGAGGACTATGCCAAAAACCAGACGGCTGTCTGTTACTGGTTGAAGCTGGTACAGGCGATGCCACAGCACCTTTTACCGGTCGTTTAGTGCAATTAAAACCCGACCCAAGCCGCAGTGGTTACTATCTGCCACCTGAAGTCTTGATCAGCGGTTTTCGTTCTATGAATATGCAGGCCCGCATGTTCAGGGATGAAATTATGGGTCTGTCGGATGTAGCTTTTGGCAATGGCCGTTATCTGCTTAGTCAAACTGATTATGTCGAAGGCTCAAAAATTCTCGATATGGCAAGCATGCCGCCTGAACCTGTATTTCGTAGCAGAGGCAATCTGAATGCATTGTGTTACCACCCGACACGTCATTCCTGGTTGGCAGTTAAACCTGATACCAATCAAATTATTGAATTTAGTGAAACAACCCCACAAGAACAGGTGCTGGCAGAATTACCTGCTTTGGCTTTGGGCCAGGAAGCTGTACCTGTTACCCTGGTATATGAAGCACAAACTGATGCCGTATTGATCAGCCTGTTTTCAGGCGAGCTATGGCAGTCAGCGAATAAACAAGGCATAGACTTTGCGGACAAAGCTGGTCAGGTAATACGCTTTTATCCGGCCACAGGTCAGATTGAAACAGTAATGACAGGACTACATTTACCTACAGGTTTAGCCTTAACAGCAGAAGGCAAACTGCTGGTGTTGGAACTCTGTCAGCAACTACTGCAACCTTTGATGCCAGACTGGGCTGGCGAAATGCTGCATGGCGGCTTTCAACGCTTCTCCGGCCGGTTATTAAGTTGTGACCTTAATTCAGGGCAAATTCTGGTACTGACCAGCCAGTTAGATACGCCCTCTAACTTGTGTCTGGTATCCGAAGGTGTATTAATCAGTGAAGGTATGGGTTTGCCCTCAAGACTAATACCAGGCCCTGACGGTCAGGCAAGAGCATTAACGGGCATTTTACGGTTAGTCAGGTTCTAGTCATCCGCTGACAGGGTTGTCAGCACCACATGTTTTTTGATGTCTTTTATTAAAATACCACATTTAAACAACTGCTTATGGATCTGTTTTTGAAAATACAGATCCAGCTTTTGTTCAAGCGCAGCGGCCAGAGCCGCCTCGGAGTTAAACTGGCAACGTACCAGTAAAGAGCCAGGAAAATGTTCAAACTCCATACTGAACCAGCAGCCAACAAAGTCTGGGTAGAGAGACATAGCCAGCTGTTCCACAGCTTCCAGCGATTTCAACACATTAGCTTGCTGTTTTAATTGCACCACACTTAATTTTTTCGCCATGGGTTACTCATGCTTAGGCTTTTATCGGCGAATTATGCCATGGATTGCACAGATACAGTGCCTGACTTTGTTGACCTCACCTGCAACTGTTACTGACATAAATGTAAATTTTTCCGCCTGATGCTAAAAAACTGAGACAGCCTGGGTTCAGATAAGAGGTATAAAATAAGCCATAACAATAACTTAAATATAAAGTTTTAAATTGGCATGAAGCTGGCTTAGTGAACAGAGCAAGTTCAACCCGTGCGAAAGCACTATACACTGGGTGCTGAAGCACCGGGGAGCGATCATGTTAGGCTGGGCTTTAACTTTTTTTATTGTTGCCATAGTGGCAGGTATTCTGGGTTTTGGTGGTATTGCAGGCGCCGCAGCTGGTATCGCAAAAATTATCTTTATGATTTTTGTCGTTTTGCTGGTTATTTCACTGTTAGCAAATGCATTACGTGGCAAAGCACCTAAATTGTAATGAGCCTAAAGTGGCTGAAGGAGAACGGAATGAAGACTAAAAACTCATTATTTAACATAGCATTGGCTGTGATGTTAGCAACGTCTATTGCGGCTTGTAGCGAAAGTGATGCGGAAAAAACCGAAGATAAAATGCAAGAGCTAAAAGCTCAGATGGAAGATAAAGCTGAGCTAGCTGGCGAAAAACTGGAAGAGGCCGCAGACAAAACAGCTGATGCCATGGAAGAAGCTGCAGATCAAACAGCTGCAAAAGCCAAAGAGTTGTGTGAAGCTGCCAAAGAGAAAGCTGACGCTGAAGACAAAGACTGCTAATGGCCTGAGGCGGGGCTAAACCCCGCCATTCTTCCTCAACAAGAAGAACCCTTCGCAGCCTCAACTTTCCTGCTGATATTTTTCCAGTTTGTTATAAAGCGTTTTTACACTGATCCCCAACTGCTGTGCTGTATCCGTTTTATTACCGCTGTGCCGCTCCAATGCTGCCAAAATAGCCGCTTTTTCTAACTCTTCCAACGGCATGCCTGACGGAATCTCAGCTAAAGTAGTAGCTGCAGTTACCTCTTCTATCAGCAGATGCTCAGGCTCAATCAGTTTGTCCGCCAAAATAAAGGCCCGCTCCACTGCATGTTTCAATTCACGCACATTTCCTGGCCAGCTGTGGCGTTCAATTAGGTCTAAAGCGGCGTCAGACCAGTGTTTCTGTTGCTTCTCTCTGGCATTACAATAAGCAAGAAAATGATGTGCTAAACCACTAATGTCCCCAGATCTATCGCGCAGAGGCGGTACTTTCACTGGAAACTGCGATAATCTGAAATACAAATCTTCCCGCAAAATTCCGTCCGCTACTGCCTGTTGCGGATCTCTGTTAGTTGCAGCTATCACTCTAACATTAGCCTGGTAAACTTTATTACTTCCTACAGGCCTGTATTCACCACTTTCCAGGACCCGCAATAGTTTTACTTGTTGATCCAGCGGCATTTCCGTCACTTCGTCCAAAAATAAAGTGCCTCGTTCGGCTTGGGCAAATACCCCCTGATGATCACGCAGAGCGCCTGTAAAGGAACCTTTGACATGACCAAACAGTTCACTGTCAATCAACTCTGAACTTAAGGCCCCACAGTTTATGGCAATAAAAGCCTGGTCAGCTCTGTGACTGGCCAGGTGCAAAGTTGTAGCAACAAGTTCCTTGCCTGCACCACTTTCGCCGGCAATAAAGACGTTGGCTTCAGTGACAGCAACTTTGCGAACTGTTTTATACAAACTGAGCATAGGGGTAGAGGAGCCAACCAGCAAACCAAACTGGTCCAAATCACTGCTTTGAGCTTTGGTTTTTAGCGGCACAGTAGCAGCCTGCCGATAAAAATCCTGTATAGCGTCCAGTACAGAGGTCATATCAAGAGGCTGACGGAAATGGTAGCCAGCGCCAGAGCGCATCAGTTGATCCAGTACCAGGTCTGGTACGCCATTACTGACAAATATAAAGTCCATCCCAGCCAAAACCTGACTCTGCTGCAACAACTCATATTGGCTCTGCGCCAGACTGGTCACTTCAATAAATGCTAAATCAGCAGGCTGCCTGAGTAATTGCTCAACCCAACATTCATCGGCTTGGCTTTTGCAAATCACAAAACGCCGGACAATGTCCGACGCTAGTAGTTGTGCTGATAAATCTGGGTCCTGTACATGCAGGAACAATAATGGCTGGGTCATAAAGTACTTTCCATAGCGACAGACTGTAAATTTAACAGGGAGCTTGAGTAAAACTTACCGATTGGTGCTCAGCTTCCGGCCAGGAAAAATCAAAAATATTTATACATCATCAACTTACATCTTGGTACATGAATTGATTATGAATCTGCATAGTTTGTTTACTATGGATTACCCATCTGATGGCCACAAACTTGCCTAATGACAGCACCAGACTACCCCATAAAGAGTTGTTAGCAGCTTTTTGTATTTTATTCCGCAAAGCCAGAGACTTTTATCAACACAATGCTAAGGTCGCGGCACCAGCAAATTTACGCCGGCATTTGGTCATGCTGGCTGAACTTCATCAACAAATTCTACAGAAATTACCTGCTGCAGAAAGCCAGAGCCAAAGCTCAGACGTGACTGCTTTGACTGAACTGCTTTGCTGGTACAGCCACGAACCTCAACAGATAGCTCTGACTTCTCTTAAGCAGCAACTGGCCACTCAGTTGCAGTTGCAAAAAAACCTGATCAGGCAGTCTGACTTAGGTCAACACAGAAGCAGCTTGCTGTATTTCACTGCCAGTTTACAAATTGCGGCCGATCAGTTAGCTGAACTAAAAACCAGTTGAATTGGCATGAAACTTTTACCGGGTGTTAAGACAAAATTACAAAGGCAAAATGAATGCTCCCTTAAAAATTAATTAAATCTCATATAAATCAATACCATAAAATCTGGCATCAAACTGGCAACAGCTAATTGTCTCGTTAACAAAAGGAGCGACATAATGAAACGCACAACATTAGCAGTGATGATCACTTTCACTTTGGCTTCAGTGTCAGCCATAGCGGCCAATGATTGGAAAGATGCCACTAAAGACGCCTGGATAGATGGTAAAGCCGAAACTACGCTGTTGCTCAATGGCAATCTGAATTCTTTTACCATAGACACTGATGTTAAAAACGGTGTTGTCACCTTAACAGGTGAAGTAGAAAGTGATGTAGATAAAGCCTTAGCAGCAGAACTGGTAGAAGGCCTTGAGGGCGTCAGCTCAGTCGAAAATAAACTGATGGTGAAAAAAGGCAGCCAAACCCATACTGATCCAAAAGCCGTCAGTGCCTTAAAAGATGCAAAAATCGCGACTGTAGTGAAAACCAGTTTGCTATTTGAACCTGAAACCAGTGGTACCAGCATAGATGTGGACGTCAGCAACAGCGTCGTCACACTCAGCGGTACAGTGGACTCAGATGCGGAAAAAGATTTGGCCATCGCCAAAGCTAAAAACACCAAGGACGTGGTGGATGTGGTCGATAAACTCACTGTGTCAAAAGGTTAATCTTTTCGCCCAACGCCAAAGCCGGTCGCCATTGACCGGCTTTTTTATTTCAGCGATAGCATTTAGCTTTTTTCTATCGCTCTGCCGCTACAACTCAGCGCTTTTTACAAACCAGAGCTTGCTCAGTTTCACTTCATGTAATAATGTAAGTTACATGAAAAGTGATAATAAACTCTCGTCCATTTTGCATGTCATTCTGCATCTGGCCGAACATAATCAAGCCATGACCTCTGATACGCTGGCGCTCTATCTGAAAACCAATCCTGTGGTGATCCGTCGTATGATGGCGGGTTTGCGTCAAGCCGGATTAGTGAAGTCAGTCAAAGGGCACGGCGGCGGTTGGACTATGGCTAAACCTCTGACAGCTATTAGCTTGCATGACGTGTATCAGGCACTTGGCGCTCCACGCTTGTTTGCTCAGGGATATAGACAGGACGCACCACAATGCCTTATCGAGCAAGCCGTAAATGCTTCGCTGGATTCAGCTTTTGCGACCGCAGAACAACAACTGCTGCAGAGATTCTCCAGCCTCACCCTTGCCGATATAGCAGCTGACTTTGCACTCAGACGAAAGCATCATTTGGCCAAATCTCATAAGAGTAAAAACAATGAATTTTGATCTGATTATCGTAGGCGGCAGCTATGCCGGTATGGCGGCAGCCTTACAGTTAGTGCGTGCCCGCCGTTCTGTACTGGTGATAGACGCGGGACAAAGGCGCAACAGATTTGCCAATAGTTCGCACGGCTTTTTGACTCAGGATGGCAACAGTCCAGCAGCTATAGCTGCCACAGCGCAAGCTCAGTTGCTGGCTTATCCGACACTACAATGGCAGGACGCATCAGTGGTCAGTGCCAGTAAAATCAAGGCAGGTTTTCAGGTGAATACAGCACAACAAAGTTACCAGGCTAAACGTCTGATACTAGCCACTGGCGTGACGGATCACCTGCCTGCAATTCCGGGCCTCGCAGAGCGTTGGGGTAAAACTGTGTTTCATTGCCCATACTGCCATGGCTACGAATTAAACCTAGGCCCCATTGGTGTGCTGGCGGCTGGTCCACTGGCATTGCACCATGCGCTGATGCTGCCGGACTGGGGCCCAACCACTTTATTCACTAATGAAAGCTTTGAGCCTAACGCTGAACAAAAAGCACAGCTGCTGGCCCGGGGTGTCGTGATTGAGTCAGGCAAAATTCTGCAGGTTTCAGGCAAAGCTGATGTGCAGCTAGCCACCGGTAAAATACTGCAGATGGCAGGTCTTTTTACTCAACCCAACACCACAGTCAACAGCCCATTAGCGGAACAGTTAGGCTGCCAGTTTGAATCAGGACCAATGGGGGATTTTATTCAAACCGGCGCCAACAAAGAAACCACAATCCCAGGCGTCTTTGCCTGCGGTGATAACGCCAGGATGGCAGGCTCAGTGGCTATTGCGATAGGAGATGGCTCGCTCGCAGGGGCCATGGCCCACCAATCTCTGCTCTTTGGCCAGCTTAGCCACTAGCACATTTAGAGATTTACTATTCTTCACTCAGGCACGGCCAGGCCAGCTCTGAAGGCTGCACCGGGCCAGTCTTTGTGTAGTATGAACAGGCCTCGAGCTACAACTTAAACCGCGTTACTAACTCGTTTAAATCGATAGCCAGCCGCGACAGCTCATGAGCAGAAGCACTGGTTTGATTGGCCCCTGCAGCAGACTGAGTGGCCAAATCGCTGATATTGACAATATTGCGATCAACCTCGCGCGCTACCTTAGCCTGTTCTTCTGCCGCGCTGGCGATCACCAGATTACTATCATTAATTTTATTGATTTGGTCAGTAATAGTTGCCAGGGCTAAACCCGCAGCTGTCGATACCTTCAGCGCTTCCTCCGCAGTAAGACTACTTTGCTGCATAGCTTCCACTGCATTACCGGTTTCGGTACGAATTTGTGTCACTATCAACTCAATTTCGCGGGTCGAGAGCTGAGTTCTATGGGCCAAAGCCCTGACCTCATCGGCAACTACAGCAAAACCTCTCCCCGCTTCACCAGCTCTGGCTGCTTCAATCGCAGCATTTAATGCCAGTAAATTGGTTTGCTCGGCTATAGCCCTAATCACATCCAGTACTGTACCTATTTGTTGTGACTGGGCTGCCAATTTCTGCACCAGTTCTGAGGTCGCCGCTACTTCTTTATTCATTCGATGAATAGAATTAACGGTATTTTCCACCTGCTGCCGCCCTTCCAGCGCCGCTTTAGCAGATTCAGCCGAAGCTTCCGAGGTTGACGTTGCGGTCTGAGCCACTTCATCCACGGCCGAACTCATTTCAGTAATAGCTGTGGCAGCCTGTTGAATTTCATCATTCTGCCGTTGCAAACCTCTGGACGCATCGTCAGTGACCGAATTCAGCTCCTCGGCTGCTGAGGCTAACTGAGTCGACGAGTTGGCAATATGTTGCAAGGCATCGCGTAAATTCTGCTGCATTAACCCCAGCGCAGTTAATAACCTGCTGGTTTCATCTTGCCCCGAAACTTCGATAGTCTGAGTCAGGTCGCCTTTAGCTACAGTTTCGGCTAAAGATAATGCTTCCTGAACTGGTACTGTAATACTGCTTGTCAAAAGCATAGCGATACCGATACTGATCACTACGGCAGCGACAATAGCGCCCGTCACCAGCCATTGGCTGCTTTGGTAAGTAGAAAAAGACTCTTCACTGATTTCCATTGAGATGGTTTTGTTCAATTCGGCTAAATTGACCAGCTCTTGTGTCATCTCATTGGAATAGCCATTCAATTGCTCCAATTGACCCAAGGCACTGTTTTTGTCTGAATCAAGCAGAAAAGCCACTACTTTTTGCTGACCCCCTTCATAGTTAGCCTTGGCCTGCAGAAACTTGTTGTATACCTGACGTTCCCGCTCGGAGCTGATTAAAGCTTCATATTCACGTTGGTAGCGAGCCACTTCCTGCTTCACTTTGTCCAGTCTTGCCAGCGTATCTGTCTCTGCTTTGGCATTTTCAGCGGCCATCAGCCTCAGTGTGAATACCCTGACCCTCATCATATTCAGGTTCAGATTAGATAGAGTGTCCAAACTAGGGATCACCTCTGTTTCTATAGTGTCAGCAACCTGTCGCATTGAAGCCATACTGCTTAAGGCAAAGACGCCTTGCAGCAAAACCAAACTTGTTATCAGCGCAAAACCGGCCAATAACCGGCTGCGGATCCCTACTTTTCGTATCAGCATACAACCCTCTTCCTCATTTCAGTGGGTACTAAAAAAGCCTCTCAGCTCAAGGCTCAGCAGCAAGTTTTTTTGGAGTATTCAACAAAGCAATGACAAAACCAGAGAGCACCAGTAACACGCCAGCGTATTGAGCGTTACCGGGCAATTGACCCGAAAATGGTATGCCAAGCCCTAAAGCAATAGCAGGAGATAAAGCCGGGAACATGGCGGCACGTCGGGTCCCCAGACAGTGTGCAGCCTTTGAAAAAGCAAATAATGCCACTACGCCGGATAACAGCCCTTGCACCAGCACTTGCTCCCACAATAATGCGGCATCAAGCATCAACAGATACCAGGGACCTTTAAAAAACAAATACAGCGGGACATAAAACAAAGCAGAATAAACAGAAACCAGAATCAATGCTGACATGGCCGAAATATGCCAAAGCCGCACCAGCAGGATAAAAACAGCTAACATGATCCCGGACCCAATAAACATCAGATCATCGTAAAAATAATGCATACCATATTGCCAGCCTGGCTCTACTATCAGCGTCAGGCCAGACAGCAAAACAATTACTCCAGTAATCCAGGACCAGCTAAATTTTTCCTTTAAGATCAGTGTAGAAAACAGCATGCTGCAAAAAATCAGTACTGTCAGCTGTAAAAAGGCACCATGAACTAAAGGAGAATCGCTGTAACCACCCAGCGCAAACCACAACAATAGCGGTCCTGCCAACAGGCATAACAGTAAACTTTTATACCAGCGGATGTGATAAACAGCTTTATTCAGCACTAACAGAGGACAGAGCAGTAAACCTGCAGTGCAATAGCGGATCAAGGCAAGATCCCAGGCAGACATGCCCCTGGCTATTCCCTGGTAGGAAACAGCCAGCCAACAGCCCCACAAGAAAGCAACAATAAGCCCATAAAACAAGCCTTCGACTAACTTGCCTTGTGAGGGTAAAGCCGCACTGGTGTTCTGATCCATTCGCTCATCCTTGATCGTCCGTTGACGTCCGAAAGCCGGATATATCAAAGAGACGATGCAGTAAAGCTTAAAACAGCTTGTTTTCGTATCTTGATCTATCTGGCCCTAACGCAAAGCCAAAGTCGTTACGTTTAAAAACTGAAGAAAAATGTAACGTAAGTCATTGATACAGATCAAGTTTTTAATGTTTTGATCAAGAAATAGCGTTTTAATGACAAAATATTTGTCATTAGTCGCTAATTAGCAACAATCTGGCGCAACAGCTGAATGGATGGCATAAAAATATTTCATCGTGCCAATTCTGCGGTTTATGCCATTTTTCTTGCCATCAGTCGGCCTCTCTGTAAAAACCAAGACATAAACCTGCGGCCACTACCGTAAAACCAAGCCACTGACTCAGAGCAGGTATCTGATGAAAAAGTAAAATGCCGAACAACATAGTGACTGCGGGTGAAAAGGCAGGGAACAACACCGCTTTGCTGACTCCCAGGTAGTGCACCGCCTTACTGAAAGCAAAGGATGCCAGCACACCTGATAAGATCCCCTGAAACATCAACTGCTCAATGACCTGATCAAAATCCAGCATTGATATACGCAGCGGACCATGGACTAATAAATAAAGCGGGCAATAAATCAAAGCGGACAGCACTGCAACAACGACGGTGGCAGCAAGAGCATCCACTTGCCAATACCAAATCATAGTTAAAAACAGTGCCCAAATAAGACCTGCAGCTACAAAAAGCACGTCGCCTTTCCATAACCCGGTAGCGTCAGCAGGGGCTGGCAATAAAGGACCAGCCACTGCCGCAAGCCCAATAAACAACACCAGAATGCCGGCCAGATAACTGAACTTAGGCACTTCTTTACTCCGCCAGAACAAGACCAGTAAAGAGCATAAAATCAGCGTAACAGCCTGGATCACTGTGCCATGTATTAGAGGGGCATAAGAAAACCCCTGCACCGCCACCAAAGCAAAGGCTGGGCCTCCCAGTAAAGTCAGTAACATTGACCGCCCCCAACCCACTTTCCGGAACATATTACTCAGCACCAACAAGGGCAGTAGTAATAGGCCAGACGTCAGATAACGTAAAAATGCCAGATCTTCTGTGCTAAAACCGTCGTTTAGCCCCTGACTGGACACCGCCATACAAGCGCCCCAGATACAGGACCCCAAAAGACCGTAAACTACACCGGTAAAATCGTCTTGTTGCCTTTTTTGCTGCATTCTGTAGCTATTGTTCATCTCAATACCTCCTATCTGCGCCGGCTCTGAACCTTTACTGTTGACCGTACTTTAGTTGCACTATCTGTGCTGTCTCATGCTGATTACTCAGAGCAAAATCCAGTAGAGCCGGAGGATTTAAAGGTTTGGCATAACAATAACCCTGCACTTCATCACAGCCACGAGCCCGCAACACATCTGCGGTAGCATCATCTTCAACACCTTCAGCTATCGCCTTCAGGTTAAAACTGTGGGCTAGCGTGATAATGGACTGCACTATGGCCTCGTCGTCAGGGTTACGGGCTATGCCTTTGACAAAAGACTGGTCAATTTTCAGCTTGTCGACTGCAAAGCGTTTCAGGTAGGCCATGTTGGAATAGCCTGTGCCAAAGTCATCGATAGATAACTTCACGCCTAAGGCTTTTAACTCGTTGATAATTCGCATTACACGTTCTGAATCCTGCAACAGCATTGATTCAGTCAGCTCCAACTCCAGCCACTGTGCAGGTAACCCGGAGTCTGCTAAGGCCTGGCGGACTTCTGCTACTAAATCCCCCTGGCGGAACTGCACCGCAGAGCAATTCACCGCCACAACAAAAGGAGCCATACCTTGCTGACGCCATACCATGGCTTGTTGGCAAACTTCGCGCATTAACCAGTTACTGATCGGTATAATCATGCCGTTCGCTTCTGCGGCAGGAATAAACTCCGCCGGCGAAATGAGCCCTTCCACCGGATGCTGCCAGCGCAATAAGGCTTCAGCACCGATAATGCGACCAGTGGCCAGATCTAACTGAGGTTGGTACTGAATAAAAAGTTGTTTTTTAGCTAACGCCTGACGCAAATCAGTTTGCAACATCAGACGGCGTAACCCTTGCTCTCCCATAGTTCTGTGATAAAACCTATAGGTATTACGGCCATCTTCTTTAGCTTTGTACAACGCCATGTCAGCTGCTTTAAGTAAGGCTTCAAAGTCAGCACCATGCAGCACATGAATAGCCACACCAATAGAGGGAGTCACTGAAACTTGCTGAGCTTCTAACCGCAGAGGTTGTTGTATTTGCGTGATGATGTCCTGCAATAGCAGCTTCAACTCTTCATGCTGCTGTGCAATACGAACCAGCAACAAGTATTCATCTCCGCCTAATCTGGCAACAGTGTCGATACGGCTTTTAAAGGACAATAAGCGTTTGGCCACAGCATGCAACACAGCATCGCCGGCGTAATGCCCCAACGAATCGTTAATATTTTTGAAGTTATCTAAATCCAGATACAGTAGTGCTATATGACCGTCCTGCCCATCAACGCCAGCCTGCAGTTGTTCAAACCTGTCTTTTAATAACCAACGGTTTGGCAGGCCTGTTAATGCGTCGTGATAGGCCATATAGCTAATGCGTTGTTCCTGATCTTTACGCTCGGAAATATCCTGCAAGGTCACAACAGCACCTATTAACTGTTGATTTTTAACATTTGGATAAGCGCGGATCTCCACCTGGATTTGCTGCTGTTGCGCGTTAATAAAACTATGGTCGTCACAGTAAAACTCTTTGCCCCGCCGAATTTGACTTAGCAATCTGCCCATCAGATCAGTGCGTTCGCCATGCTGGTCAACAAAATGGATATCAAGCACCTTGGACGACAAATCTGTGTCTTTGTCATAACCGAACAACTGCACACAACTCTGGTTACTGAAGGTGCATTCACCACGTAAATTCAAACCAAAAATTGGGTGCCCCACTGAGTGCAGCAATAAGCGGATATATTCCTCTTTATTCTGTAACTCTTTGGCTGAGCCCTGTTCTTTCGCTCTGGTTTTTTGCAGACGACGGCTGAAGATAAAACTCAGCAGGCAAATCAATAAAGACAAGACTGTGGCCAACGCAGAACTTAAATACCACTCACTCAAATAATCCTCAGTGGCATAACCTGTGACCACGACAAAAGGGTAAGCCCCCACTCTTTTGAAGCCATACAAACGTTTTACCGCATCCACTCTGGAGTGCATAAAAAGCACGCCCTCGTTTTGACCTTCGGCCAGTCGCTGGTCAATTAAATCGGCTTCATAACGTGGCATTTTTTCTGTCCACTGTGGCTGGCGCACCACTGTGGCCGGAGGATCGATACGACGCAGAGTTAATACCCCAGCAGCTCCTAACTCAACCTGAGCAAATAATTTCTGAATAGCATCCAATCGTACAGAAGTAGCAACCCAACCATTGAGTTCCTGCCGGGCATTAAACAATGGCACAGCCAAAGCAAGTCTGTTATCTGCGGTTTGTTCAAATATCAGCTGCGGTACTTTGGCTTTGTTCAGTAGTGCCGGAATTTGAGAAAAATGCAGGCTTTGGTCTCTTTGATCCGTACTAAGCACAGCTGCGCCATATTTGCTTAATAAGGTCAAAGGCGGCAACTCAGGGAAACGACTGGTCAGGTTTTGGACATATTGCAGCAACTTATCCTGCTCCAGCTGACTTTTATCCATTAAAGCCGGATCCAGCATCTGGGCGACACTGTTCAACTGAGTCTGTACAGGTTGCAGTAGACCTGCATTTAGTCTGGATTCCAGTGTCAGGTTGATATTGTGCAAATCAGCCTTGGCCTGGCTTTCGGTTTGCAGATAAGAAATCAGCAAAAAGCCACAAAGCAACACTGCAATGCATAAGTACAGAACAAGCCACAAGCCGGTTTTGATCGCCGGTACTGCAGTTGCCTGGTGACTGTCTGTTTCCGCAACTGGCTTTGCCAGTTGATACATCTCAGATACCACAGGGAAATGAATACTGTTCATAGTGCCGTCCTGCTGAACCTCTGCGGATCCATGTATTGATACAAGGATCCGGTCGTTCAGAGCTTGAAGTTAAAAGGCGAAACGGTCGACCAAACCAGCAAGATTCACCGCCAACTTGGATAACTCCTGGCTGGCTTGCGAAGTCTGGCTGGCACCAGCCGCAGTTTGAGTGGATAAATCACGGATTTTTAACAAGCTTTGGTCTACTTCGCGGGCCACTAAGGCTTGTTGTTCTGTAGCTCCAGCTATGGCTAAATTGCGCTCGTTAATCTGTGAAATGGCTTGGGTGATTTGGCGTAAGGCCTGATCTGCTGCTTTAGCTTGCTCCAGCGTAGCCTCTGCCTGCTGTGCGCTGAATTGCAGTGAATGCACAGTATCATCCGTTTGATGTTGCACTGTATTGATCATATTTTCTATTTCCAGCGTCGACTGCTGAGTACGCTGTGCCAGGGAACGCACCTCATCGGCCACTACGGCAAAACCACGACCACTTTCACCGGCTCTGGCGGCCTCAATGGCAGCATTTAACGCCAGCAGATTGGTTTGGTCAGCAATAGTTCGTATCACTTCCAGCACTTTGCTGATGCTGTGAGTATGAGTGGCCAGAGTTTCGGCTTTATGAGAAACCGACATCACATTTGTCACTAAGTCTTCAATCAGACTGATAGATTGGGCTACCCGCTGATTACCATCTTTGGCTTCACGGTCAGACAGCTGTGATAATTCAGATGTAGATACTGCATTGCCTGCAACTTCATGTACTGCGGAGGTCATTTGTGACATGGCTGTTGCAGTCAGCTCAATTTCATTACTTTGTTGTTGTAAGTCGTTGGTACTGCTCCAAATTACCGTATTCATTTCTTCGGTGGCTGAAGCTAGTTGTACTGCCGAATCACGGATGTTTTCGATCACCTCTTTCAGATTTTTCCGCATCAGGTCCATAGCGCGCAGCAAAAAGGCCGGTTCATCATTGCCTTTGCACTCAATACTTTGGCTTAAATCGCCGCTGGCTATAGTCTCAGCGGCCAGCAAGGCTTTGCGTACAGGTAAGACAATGCTGCGAGTCAGTACTGTGGCTAACACTACTGTGAGTGCTAAAGCCAACACCAGGATGGAACGGACTAAAGTGGTGGACTCCAGATAATTTTGCTCATTACCCGCTGCGGCCTGAGCTGAACCCGCCTTGTTATAGGCGATCAACTTTTCTAAGTTCAGACTTATACTGGCCCCACCTTCACTCAACTGGCGACTTAAAGATTCAGCCTCTGCGTCTGTCAGATTATGTTGCTCAGCCAGACTAATCAGCTGATTTAAATCATCAAAATACAAGGTCAGGCTGCGCTCTAGTGCTGTCATAACCGCCAGCTCCACCTCAGCCAAATCCCGTAGTTTGTATTTCTCCTCCAACTGCACAATATCGGCACTGGCTTGATTAATCAGATCTTTGCTTTTTGCTCTGACCAACTCATCTTTGCTGGCTCTGAATCTTTGGCCCTCTAACCGCACTGTGCCAATTTTGTTATTCAACTCCAGCAAGGTGCTGACGCCTGCCAACCAATGCTGATCAATATCTTTCGTAGCCTGATTTAGCTTCTGCATTTGTGACAAGCTGAAAAAGCCTAAAAACAACATAATTAATGTCAGCAATGCAAAACCACTGGCAGCTCTTTTTCCGATACTAATTTTTCTGAGTAGCATAAGACCTTCCTCACAGATAAACCCTTGAACCCTTGGTGTCAGCCACTACATAAGTGGCGGATAATGAGTCAACAGACTGAAACTTGTGACCTTGAGTTAATGCTAAGGCAAGAGCGAAGCTGAAACACTTGTACCGGGGGTAAAGCGAACTAGGGAAATGGTTTAGGCAATTAAAACCTTGGTATAGGCTGGTACCTTGCAAATACCTGAGTGAGGAGCAGCTCTTTCAGATGCAGCCTGCGATTTCAGGGCGTGAATAGATAAGAGACAGTTTACAAAAGCTGACAACAGGGCATTAAAGTACAGAGCCCAGTACTTTTAACATTTCCTGGGATTGAAAGGGTTTGCTAAGAAAAGCTGTGGCGCCAAGATCTAATGCCTTTTGTTTCAGACTATCTTCATAAAATGCGGTCAGTAAAATAACAGGGACAGGTGGATCGTTTTGTCGCAATACACTCAGCACTTCAAAACCACTCATAACTGGCATTTGTACGTCTGAAATCACGCAAGACACCTGGGCTAAATGCTCAGACGCTAACAATTGCATGCCTGTAGAGAAGGTCTCGATGTGAAAGCCAAGACTACGAAGAAAGCTACCCAAAGCAATGCGGACAGAATCATCATCATCAAGCACATAAATCAGAGGTCGTTTCAACTGCACTCTCCAGATAGCCAACAAAACTTTTACTGCGTTTTGTTTTTAACAGGAGTACAGCTTAACCGATAAAGAAAAACCGAAACATTATACCGGGGTATTAACTTTTGCTTAGCCCCAACTGCCCGGCCATACGCATCAACTCAGCAAAGTTTTTCGCCTGCATTTTTTTCATCATATTGCCACGATGAATTTTAACTGTGATCAGGCTTAAATTCAGTTGGTCCGCAATTTGTTTATTCAGCAGGCCTGAAACAGCCATTCGCATCACCTGCTGCTCTCTGTTGGTCAAGGAGTCAAAGCACTGACGCAATTCATCGGAAACTGAATTAGCCGCCAGACGCTGCTGATCTTTTTGTAAGGCCGTAGCTATAGCATCTAGTAAATCCTGCTCACGAAATGGTTTAGCCAGGAAATCCACAGCGCCGGATTTCATTGCCTTTACCGTCATAGGAATATCGCCATGACCTGTAATAAAAATCACCGGTAGCTCTACCCCTTGTTCCTGCAGCTGGCGGTGAAAATCCAGACCATTGGCAAACTGCAACCGTACATCGAGGATCAAACAACTAGGCACAGGGGCTAAATGTACTTGCCTGAATTCAGCTACTGTCGCAAAAACTTCTGCTTGTAATCCAACAGAGCGTAACAAACTGCTTAACGAATCCCTTACTGCGGGCTCATCATCCAGTACATACACTATCGGCTGTTTCGAAGATGCTGCAGATTTCATGGTATAACTTCCGCGGTAAATTGAGGCAATTGCAAATAAAACACTGCGCCGGGTCTTTCTTTTTGCTCAGCCCATAACAAACCATGATGAGCCTCAGCTATGCTGCGACAAATGGATAACCCCATCCCCATACCTTCTGCTTTTGTACTATAAAAGGCGTCAAACAATAGTGGAAAATCCGCTTCAGCAATGCCTGCCCCTGTATCAGCCACTGCCAATAGCCAACTTTGCTGATCGGCTTTAAGATTGAGCTGCAAACGCCTTTCAGGCACAGCTGTCTGTTCCATCGCCTGAATTGCATTGACCAGCAAATTAATCAGCACCTGTTGCAGCTGAATTTTATCTCCGGCTACCCAGGCAGATTGTTTAGGCAAGGTCAGGTCATACTGAACATGATGGCGCTGCAACTCTTTTTCAACCAGCAGCACAGACTCAGCAATAACCCCACATAAATCCAGCTGCACCAAAGTCACACTGCCTTTTTTCGACAAAGCCCGGATCCGCTTCACCACTTCAGCGGCTCTATGCGCTTCTTTGACTATAGCGTTAATACAAAAATTGATTTCCGGCAAATCAGGTTCGGGCCTGTTCATCCAACGTAACGAGGCTTCAGCGCTCATACTGATCGAGGCCAAAGGCTGATTAATTTCATGTGCCAGTGATGCGGACATCTGACCCAAAGTGCTTAATCTGTTGGCCTGCTCCAGCGCAAGTTGCTGTACACGCAATTTATCTTCAGCTAAGCGGCTTTCGGTCAGATCATTATTACTAATCAAAATGGATTGAGCTTTGCCTTTTGCATCTAAAGCGACCGACCAGCGGCTTGCAACCACTACCTGGCGGCCTGATTGATGCTGTTCTATCAAATCACCTTCAAAATGACCAGTACTAAGCAGCTGTTGCATAGCCTGGGGTGGCGTATTTAACAACTCGCATAAAGTTTTGCCCAAAGCCCGTTCCTTACTCCAGCCATATAAGTTGTTGGCTCCCTGATTCCAGTGAGTAATAACCCCTTTCATGTCGCAGACTAAAATCGCATCATGGGTTTGTGACAGTAAGTAGACTTGTTGTCGCAACAAATCTTTTGCATGCTGACTTTTTAATGCCAGTACTGTGGTAATAGCGATAGCGGCCAAACTGATCAGGCAGCGGGCAAAAGCCGAGCTCTCCAGCATAGCACCATGAGACGTAAAAAAAGCGATCAGTGTCAGCACTATACAAAGCAGACCCACAGCTATCACACCACGTTTTGAAAGCAACTCAGCAGCTATTAATACGACTATGACATAGAGCACAGCCACAGCGATCTGCAATGAGGTCAGGGTATCAGCAATAAAAATAGCGGCGGTAAGAAGAAAACCAAAAACATACATCAAAGCACTGACAGAGCGATGTTTAACCAGCATTCGTTTTTTAAACCTTTTTAATAGCCTGAACCGCATTTCTACTATCAGCGAGACACAAGTAAAACACTAGTATACTTAGGTATAAAAGTATGTTGAGAAATAAAACAAGGGAGCAATCAAAGCTCCCTTGTGTATGAACGCCAGGTTGAATTCTTTATTTAAGAACGCAAAAAGGCCAATAAATCCTGATTGATCTGGTCTTTATTGGTTGAAGGTAAACCGTGAGAACCGCCCGGATACAGCTTCAGAGTAGCATTTTTCAATAGTTTGGCCGCTGCTACAGCTGTAGTTTCTGCTGGAACTATTTGATCATCATCGCCGTGGATCACTAAGGCTGGTACATCGACCTTTTTCAGATCTTCAGTAAAATCTGATTCTGAAAATTGTTTAATGCAGTCATACACATTTTTTAAGCCAGCCAACATACCCTGATAACAAAACACATCCTGCAAGGCTGTGGAGACCTGCGCGTCCGGGCGGTTAAAACCAAAAAATGGTACCGTTAAATCGCGGAAAAACTGGTGACGATTCGCTGCGACACCAGCACGGATACCATCAAACACTGCCATAGGTACGCCATTCGGGTTATTTGCGGATACGCCCATTTGTGGTGTAACAGCGCCAACTAATACCAGTCCTTTGACCCGTGATGAACCATGACGTCCAACATAACGAGTGACTTCGCCACCACCTGTAGAATGGCCAACAAGCGTGACATCTTTTAAATCCAGTGTTTCGATGAGACTGGCTAAATCATCAGCATAAGTATCCATATCATTGCCTGCCCATACCTGCTCCGAGCGGCCATGACCACGACGGTCATGTGCAATACAGCGATAACCTTGTGAAGCAAGAAAAAACATCTGGTCTTCCCAGGCATCAGAGCTCAGTGGCCAGCCATGGCTGAATACCACCACAGGGCCTGAACCCCAGTCTTTGTAATAAATTTTTGTGCCGTCTTTTGCGCTAATAGTGGACATAACATCTTTCCTTTTTAGGTTAGGTTGGTGAACTTTGATAAGGTCTGAATTAAAGATTTCTTAATCTGGCTAATGCCAGCGCAATACCTGCGCCATAAGCCGGGTCTGCCTGATTACAATTCTGAATATGTCGCTGTTGTACAGTCTCAGAGGCTGCGGAAATAGCACGCGCCGTGTTGTCGAATAAGACCTGTTGCTGCTCTGCCGTCATCAACCGGAATAGATCGCCTGGTTGACTGAAGTAATCTGTATCTTCGCGATGATCCCAATGGCCCGCATCGCCATGAAGAGCAAGATGAGGCTCGGCATATTCAGGTTGCTGCTGCCACTGTCCATAACTGTTGGGTTCATAGCCTATGGTTGCACCCAAATTACCATCGGTGCGCATAGCGCCATCTCTGTGGTAACTATGGAAAGGACATTTCGGCGCGTTGACAGGAATATGGTGATGGTTGACGCCGAGGCGGTAACGCTGCGCATCACCATAAGAAAACAGCCTGGATTGCAGCATTTTATCTGGTGAGAATCCGATACCAGGCACTACATTGGCAGGTGAAAATGCGGCTTGTTCTACTTCGGCAAAATAGTTTTCCGGATTGCGGTTAAGCTCCAGCACGCCGACATCCATTAAAGGATAATCTTTATGTGGCCAGACTTTTGTCAGGTCAAAGGGATTAAAAGGGCACTGCTGAGCTTCAGCTTCAGACATGACCTGGATAGCCAACTTCCAGCGAGGGAAATCGCCATTTTCAATACTGTAAAACAAGTCGCGCTGGTGACTGTCGCGGTCACGACCAACAAGCTGCTGAGCTTCCGCATCGGTCAAATTCGCAATGCCCTGTTGACTGATAAAATGAAACTTCACCCAAAAGCGCTGATTGTCTGAGTTAATTAAACTGAAGGTATGACTGCCAAAACCGTGCATCTGACGATAAGACTTAGGTATACCTCTGTCACTCATCACTATGGTGATTTGGTGCAAAGCTTCGGGTAACAAAGTCCACCAGTCCCAGTTACTCTCAGCGTTGTGCATATTAGTTTTAGGATCACGTTTAACCACATGGTTTAAGTCTGTGAACTTTAGTGGGTCGCGAATGAAAAAAACCGGAGTGTTATTGCCAACCAGATCCCAATTGCCCATCTCCGTATAAAACTTGATAGCAAAACCTCGGATATCGCGTTCAGCGTCAGCCGCACCTCTTTCGCCGGCAACTGTGGAAAACCTGACAAAAACAGGGGTTTGCTTACCTGGCTGGGCAAACACAGCGGCTTTGCTGAATTGGCTTATGTCGTGCGTAACAGTGAATACTCCGTAAGCGCCTGAACCCTTTGCATGCATACGGCGTTCAGGTATCACTTCTCTTGCAAAATGCGCCAGCTTCTCTAAATGCCACACATCCTGCAATAGCATTGGACCACGAGGTCCTGCAGTTTGTACGTTCTGATTATCTACTACAGGTGCGCCTGCAGCAGTTGTGAGTTTGTTCATAATTTTTGCCCTCTTTTGATAACGGACAAATACTAGAACAAGCAAACCTCTGACAATACTATGCCTATGTATAGGTGTTTTTCCCTGCTAACTGGTCCAAATTACCACCCCGAAGATGAGCAATAAGTAGACAACCATTCAGCACTTTTGCCTGAAATCTACTCATTGGTCACCTGATTCGGACTCAATTGGAAAGGAATACATGATGACCAGCATTAAATTAAACCGGATTAAAGCGGCTTTAGCAGTCGCAACTCTCTCTTTTAGCAGTCTGGCCTCTGCTGCAGATAAACCCACTGTGGTGCTGGTTCATGGCGCTTTTGCAGAATCAGCCAGTTGGAATGCGGTAGCAACAACGCTGAAAAAACAGGGTTACCCTGTCATTGCCGCCGCGAACCCTTTACGTAGCCTTAGCGCAGACGCTGATTATGTCTCCGGTCTGGTGAAACAGACTACCGGCTCTGTCGTTTTGGTCGGCCACTCCTACGGTGGGGCAGTGATCAGTAATGCAGTGAAAGATAGTACCAATGTAAAAGCTTTAGTCTATGTCGCAGCTTTTGCTCCGGAGAAGGGTGAGACAGTACTGGAGTTGTCCAATCGTTACCCTGGCAGCACCTTGGGCTCAGCACTAGCCGCCCCTGTCATGTTAAAAGATGGCAATAAAGATCTGTACATACAACAGGATAAGTTCGGAGCCCAGTTTGCAGCTGATGTTCCTGTAGCAGAAGCCACCCTTATGGCGGCAACACAGCGTCCTATTACTGAACTTGCATTAACAGAACCATCCGCACAACCAGCCTGGCACAACACAGCGTCCTGGGCCATTTATGGCACGGCAGATAAAAACATCCCTGCGGTCGCAATGAAATTTATGGCGCAGCGTGCCAAAGCGAAAAAAATCGTCGAAGTAGCAGGCGCCTCCCATGTCGTAATGACATCTCATCCGGACAAAGTCGCGGCACTCATTATTGAAGCAGCTACTGCAGCAATGAAGTAAGTCTTAACCATTTCACCATAAACATTTGCCTAAAAAGGATATTGATATGAAAACACTACAGACTATTCTGGCCGCCAGCCTGTTCTCCTTCATTACCAGCCATGCAATAGCGGCTGGATCTCCGGGAGTAGAGCTACAAACCCAAAGCTTTTTAAACGCCCTCGCCCAAGGCGGGGGTAAACCGCTTGAACAATTATCACCCCAGGACGCACGCGCTGTGCTGGTGGGAGCTCAGCAAGGCGCCACCTTACCAGAGGCCGTTGTCAGCGAAAAAGTGATTAAGGCAGATGGTCAGACTATTAAACTGGTGATCGTAAAGCCAAAAGGCTCTAAAGGTACCTTACCCGCCTTTATGTACTTCCATGGTGGTGGCTGGGTCTTGGGCGACTTCCCCACCCATGAGCGTTTGATCCGTGATTTAGTGCAACGCTCAGGTGCAGCCGCTGTCTATGTGGATTACACGCCATCCCCTGAAGCCAAATACCCTACCGCTATTAATCAGGCTTATGCAGCTACTAAATGGGTCGCCAGCCATGGTAAAGAGATAGGTGTGGATGGCAGCCGTTTAGCCGTCGCAGGCAACAGCGTAGGTGGCAATATGGCAGCAGTGGTCGCTTTGAAAGCTAAGGCTGAAGGCTCGCCTAAACTTAAATTCCAGTTATTACTGTGGCCCGTGACAGACGCAAGCTTTAACAATAGCTCTTACCACTCTTATGCAGAGGGTCACTTCTTAACCCGCAATATGATGCTGTGGTTCTGGGATAACTACACAACCAGCGCAGAACAACGTAATGAAATTTATGCATCACCATTGCGAGCCAGCACAGCGCAGTTACAGGGCCTGCCGCCTGCGTTAATTCAGACTGCGGAAATGGACGTATTACGTGATGAAGGTGAAGCCTATGGCCGTCACCTGAGCGATGCTGGCGTCGCGGTGACGACAGTGCGTTACAACGGCATGATCCACGATTTTGGTCTGTTGAATGTATTGAACTCAGTACCAGCAGTACAAGATGCATTAGATCAGGCCGGTCGGGAGTTAAAAGACCATCTGAACTAAGTTCACCGTAAATCTAAGCCCCCACAGGAGATAGTCTCTGCCAGCCCAATTGGCAAGGACTATCTCCTATACCGCAGTGCTAATCAGCATTGTTCTGTCGCCTTCCCCCCTGTTATGCCTTTGTATAGGTTCATTTACTGACCAGACTCTGTAATCTGCAACAAAACCAGCTGGTGCTGTCTATATCCTGAAGCACCTACTTAACAAAAAGGCATAGTTCATGGGTAAAAACAGACTGGAAACCCTGTTTGACGGAGTCCTCGCCATTATTATCACTATTATGGTGCTGGAACTGCGCATTCCATCCGGGCATGAGATCGAAGCTTTATGGTCTTTGGCACCCGTAATTTTTAGTTATGTGATGAGTTTTATCTACTTAGGCATATATTGGAATAACCACCACCATATGCTTTATGTCTGTGACAAAGTGACAGGCTCCATCCTTTGGGCCAATCTGCATTTGTTGTTCTGGTTGTCCTTGATTCCCTTTACCACGGCCTGGATGGGAGAAAGTAACTTTTCAGCACAGCCTGTTGCACTTTATGGTTTTGTGTTGCTGATGACCTCTTTTGCATATTGGATGTTGCAGCACCGGATCATTGTTTCGCAAGGCGCACAATCGAGGTTAAAATACGCAGTGGGCAGCGACTGGAAAGGCCGCTTATCTATGCTGTTTTATTTGCTGGGTACTCTATTGTCTTTTGCTTCACAGTGGCTGGCTTTAGCCATTTACATCGCTATTGCCATACTCTGGCTTATTCCGGATAAGCGCATAGAACGAAGCCTGAACCATGAAGCTCAGTAGCCAGGCAAGCTAACGACCTCTGGCTTGAGCTATATGCAAACGTTCGGTGATCCGCACCAAATCAGTCACAGATTTGGTGCGCATTTTGGTCATAATCTGCTTCTTATGTACTTTAATGGTAATTTCACTGACAGCCAATTCGGCTGCAATTTGTTTGATTAGTAAACCACCGATAATAAACTCCAGCACCTGCTGCTCGCGGGGAGTCAGCGAATTATACCGGGTGACTAATTCAGATTGCTCAATACGATGCTGCAGATTGGCTTGATCTGAGGCTAAAGCTTCAGCAACAGCGAGTAACAGCGCATCAGGACATACAGGTTTTGTCAAAAATTCACGAGCGCCTGACTTCATGGCCTGCACACTCAAAGGGATAGAACCATGGCCTGTGATAAAAATCACTGGCATTCTGGCCTCTATACGAGTCAACTGCTCAATAATATCCATACCTGTAGTGTCGGGCATCTGCATATCCAGCAGCAAGCAGGCCGGAGTTTGCGGCATAGTGCTATTTAAGAATTCTGTACCAGAGGCAAAGTCCTGCACCTTGTAGCCCGCGGATTGCAACAGGCTGACTAAAGCAAACCTCACCTGATCTTCATCTTCTACTACCATCACTAAACCACTCATTGTATTCCTCCGTTGAAACCTGTAATTCAGTCTTTGACCAGTGGTAGAAAAAACGAAAACACAGTACCAACCTGGGGTCTGGCCTCTGCAGACAAGCGCCCGCCATGGTTTTCAACTATAGACTGACAAATGGTCAACCCCATGCCCATACCGTCTTTTTTCGTGGTATAAAAAGCATCAAACAACCGCGCTTTGGTCTCCTCACTAATACCAGGGCCTGTGTCTTCCACCCAAATAAAAATAGCCTGATCATCTTCTGTAAAAGTAGAGATAGTTAAGACTCTGGGCCTGTCCGTCACTTCGTTCATTGCCTCGATGGCATTCATCACCAGATTCAGCATCACTTGCTGTAACTGCACCATATCACCAAGGATATCGGACAACTCTGCATCCAGCTGCAACACCAACGAGACTTTACGTCTTTCCATCTCACTGCGGGCTATAGTCAAAATATGATTCAACACGTCATGAATATTCAGCACTGTCAGCACTGCTTTCGTGTTTTTTGTTAAAGCCCTCAGACTTTGTACAATTTGACCTGCTCTTTGGCCCTCAGTCGCTATCGCCTGCAAACTAGCGCTCACCTGCTGTAAGTCAGGTGTTGTCCGGTGTAACCAACGCAAACCAGCACCAGCATTAGCCACAATAGACATCAAAGGCTGATTAATTTCGTGTGCAATAGAGGAGGTCAACTGCCCTACAGTTGTAATACGCGAGACACGAGCCAGGTCTTCCTGTGCGGCCCTTAAGGCATCCTCTGAAGCACGCCTGTCTGTGATATCAATCACTGTACCTACGTAATCAATTAATTTATCAGAGCCAAATACCGGGCTACCCTGGCCCGTCAAATACAAAATACTGCCATCGCCCCGAACAATACGGTATTCCACTTTAATAGCTGCTTCCATTTGCACAGATTTATTGATCTTCTCCAGAACAGATTTTTTATCGTCGGGGTGAATACAAGCGGCGAAATCAGCAAACAAAATAGTGCGCCGCTGCGGATCTAAACCAAAGATACGACAAAACTCTTCTGAACAAATCAGCGTGTTTTTGTTCAACTCCCAGCGCCAACTGCCAGTCCTGCTGATTTGTTCCCCCAAGGCCAAAGAAGTGTCCGCAACCCTCAGCGTGCGCTCTAATTGCAAACGTTGTTGATTCACTTCTTCAATGCTGCTGTATAGCCTGGATGTCTCAATCGAAACTGCAGCATGAGCAGCTAAAAACTTCAGCACATTCAAATATTGCTCCGTCAGTTGCTCTTCTTTTGCTCTTAGCTCTATGTAAAACAGTGCAATCAACTTACCTTGTCTGAGCAGAGGTAAACACAAAGACGTAATGTCGCAGAACCTCTGAAAATAGGGGTCAAGCTCAAAGGGGGCACCTTGTTGCCCGGCCTTTACATAGATCAGCTTTTGCGTTCTTATCACAGTGTTTACCAAGGATTTTGGTAAATCATCCCAATGCGCTTCACTGTGCAGGGCTTCAATAATCACACCGGCCGTAGTTGTATGCGCTCTGGCTTCAACAATAAGGCTATCTCCCGCAGGTTTGAGCAGTAACACCCTTTGCGCGCTGGCTTGCTCAACCATGATGGTCAAAAGTACCTGCATTAATTTTGTATAATCGGTCTGTTCGGTAATAGCTCTGGACGCTTTGAGTAAGTTGGACAGGTAACGACCACTGGCACTGTCAGAGAGATGCTGAGGTTTGGCCGTTCCTATCTGTTCAGAAACGCCGGCATAACTGCAGAACTTTTCCAGTTGTCGCACCTTGCTGTAGGCTGCCCAATCCTTGTAACACTGAATAGCCTGCTGCAGATAAGCAGTAGCAGCAGTCATTTGTTTATGATCTGCAGCCAATCTTCCTGCCCGTTCATAAGCTAAGGCTTTGTATTGAATAAAATCTTTCGTTTTGTATAGCGTTATTGCGGCTTCGAAAGCCGTCATAGCTTTAAAAGTTTCACCACTAAAACGCCATAACTCAGCCTGAAGAATAGCGGCTCTGTCCGCGAAGCTGGCTGGGTTTAACTCAGCCCAATTATCAATTTTTTGCTTGTGCTGCAGTACTTCTTGCATCACCCCGGCGTCTGGTTCTGTCACTGCGGCCATCACAGCCATAGCTCTGAAAAAATGATAATCCAACAGATGGATATGGGCTGGGGCAGACCAGTAGTAATCCCCTGCTTTGTCCAGGCAGGCCACAGCGTCCCGATATTCGCAGGCTAAATAATGTGATATGCCTTTGTATAGCCAATACCAAAACACTAGCGTAGACATACGCTCTGATAACTTATCCTCACAGAGCTGTTCGCTGGCCTGCATTAGGTTATGGCCGGAAAATGTATTGCCTTTGCCCTGATGCAGATTTTCAACAAAAGCCTGCTGAGCAATAAAGATCAGCTCAACATCGGTAAATGCCACTTTTCTGCTGAAATCCAAACCACGCTGAGTTTCCTGTAAGACCTTGTCCAGGGGTTTGCCTACACTAAAGAAATTGACCACCTGATGACAGATAGAAAAACAAGCTGTTGCTAAATCGCCATAGGTGATTGAGGCAGAGTAACAGGCACTAGCGCAGTCCATCGTGAACGACAGGGGCTGAGTCCAGACACTAAGTTGATCCAATATGAGCAGCGTTTTTGCCTCATATTCAATAAACTGATGGTTTACGATCAAAGAGCGGGCTAACTGGCAATACGCCATGCCTTTTTCATACTCACCATACCTGTGACCTATCAAGACACCAATCCAGCCTAACGCAGCAGTAGTTGCACCATTTACGCCATAATCCAGTGCCAATTCCAGCGCATAACACAACTGGATAAAATGCAGATTTTCATTAGTAAAACTAGCAGGAACAGACAAAGAAGCTAACAAGTCTGATATAGCCTCCACCTGAGGATCGTCCATCATGGGCAGCTGTAAAAAACCCTGACGGAAATCTTCCTCCATTCTCTGCTGCAACTGATTGTACGCCCTGAGACAATCGTCATTCGATGGGGAGGGGCTGATCACGATATTAAATAACTGCAAGCCTTTTAATGCGACATCCACTGCCTCCTGATAAGCTGAGCGACGTAAACAAAGCTCTGTTAGCAGACGGTATGCACGGGCACTGGGAACTAAACCACTATTGAGTTGCAGTACTTCGGTCAGAATGTCAAAAGCGGTTTCTAAGCGTCCGGTCAGCATCTCACATTCGGCTAACTCCAGCCGCAAGGATGCTAAGATTTGTTTATGGTTCTGGCTACTTTCGCTGAGCAGAGTACTTGCGAAGTCGATAAAATATAAAGCGGACTGACAGGAGTTCGCTCTTTTAGCCTTTTGCGCTGCATCCAAAGCCCAGCGCAGCACATGTTCACGCTCTTCTTTTTCGGTCAGCAAAGCGGACGCTTTGGATAAGTGTTCTATAGCACTGAAGAGTTCATCATCCCGTTCAGTAATAATGGCATCACTCAGCAAGCGTCGCCCTATCATCAGATCTAGTCGGTTGATTTCTTCCTCGCTGATCAACGCCTTGGTCGCACTGTGTACCAGATCGTGGTAAAACGCGTAGCCGGTATCGGTTTTATACAGCACATCACTCAACAAGGCAGGCATCACCCGGCGTTGTATTTCGTCAGGCTCTAAGTCAAACAAATCAACCAGAAACTCTAACTCAGCCTGACGGCCTATGCAGGCCATACCAACCAGAAGTTGCTGAGTTTCAGCAGGCAACAACTGATAACGCTGCAAAATATCCTGCGCGACGTTATCGGTGTAAGCTATAGCTTCAATAGCCTGCAGGTCACACATCCAATTGCTGCTTTGGGGTTCGCGGCTGACCAGCCCTTTTTGCACTATAGTTTTTAAGAACTGACTAACGAAAAAAGGATTACCTAAGGTTTTAGCCAGTACAAGCGGAGCCAAATCCAGAACTTTGGGATGGCTGGTCTGAAAGGTTCTGGCAATAATTTTTGTTATCTGACGACTGTCCAGAGCTTGTAATTGCAGGTCAACTACGAGAGCAAATTCCGGATCTGTCACTGCATTGCGAAACACCTCGGTTTCACTTCGTCCTCTGGCACCCACCAACACCATCAGCGGTAAGGGCGAATGCGACGACATCAATTGACTAACGAAATTCTGACTGGCCTTGTCCAACCATTGGATATCATCCAGGGCCATCACAAAAGGACGTTCTGATGTTGCCAGCGCCTGTATCATTTTCTGCAGAACTTGCTTGGCAATATCATGTCTGCCAGCAGGAATTGAATAGCCAGTATCTTCAGTAAATACTGAGCTGAGCTCAGGGAACAAACTGACAGCCTGGACTTTGCAACTGTTTAAGCTTTGCTCTAAACGTTGTCGCCAAAATCCTAGTTCTGTAGGAGGCTGTTTCATCAGCTCTTTTAAACAAAATCGAAACGCCTGGATCAGCGTGGTATAAGGCACATCATTTCTGTATTGCTCAGCTTTACCTGCAGCTACGCAAAATCCGGCGGCGTTTAAATCAGAAACAAAAGCCTGGATCAGGGATGATTTCCCCATACCAGCTGTTGCAGTCAGAATCACCATAGTTTTATGCTGATTTACCCTGCAGTGTTGTAAAGCCGAATGCAATTGTTCAGCTTCTTGCTGGCGTAGAGATAAACTATCAGGGATCTGCAAACTGGTTGGAACATGAAACTGCGCTAACGGAAAAGGGCTAATGTCGCCAGTCTCGCGCCAGACTTTCTGACAATAAACTAAATCCGCTTCCAGAGCCGCTGCAGACTGGTAACGTTGCGCAGGATCTTTTTCCAGCAACTTCAGTACCAAATTAGACAACCATGCCGGAATACCCAATGTCAGGATATGAGGTGCTTTGACGTCACAAACCAGATGACAATGCATCCAGTCCTGAGGTTCGGCCTTGTCACTCAATTCGAAAGGCAGACGTCCTGTTAATAACTCATAAAACACTACGCCCACAGAATAAAGGTCACTACGGTAGTCAATTGCATCCGAACTTAACCCTGTATGTTCCGGGGATATATAAGCCAATGAACAACCTGAATAGGATTCGGCCGCCTCAGGTTCCGCCCGACCTAACTTTTCCGCAAAGCCAAAACCACTTAAACGAACAACCCCCTCCTGATCAATCAATAGTGTCGCTGGTTTGATATCCTTATGTACCAAGCCAGCACCATGCATAGCCTTCAGTAGAGCTGTAATTTGTATGGCCAGAGGAAAAAAATATTCCAACGGACAGCCACCTTTAAACCGGCGGTTTAAAGGTTCAGCCTGATAATCTTCATAAAGTAATGTCGGCTGGCCAGCCAAAAGCACGGAAGCAACTGGATAAATTGCCCAGGCAGGATCAAGCAGAGCAGACAGAGAAAACTCATTATGAAATAACTTACCGACCTGGCCCTGAACTTCTCTGGACGCCGCACTGGCAATGATAATAGCGCTCTTTCCCTCAACTGAAGAAAGACCACGGCTGTAAGAAATGTCACAAACCTGGCGCAAAGGCTTGAATTTATAGCTACTTAAATCGAGTTTATCCATTATTGCCGCATCTTCGTTACACACCACTTTATGACTGGGAACAGACCTTTAATTTTTCACTATGTCGTCGATAGTCTTGAGTAGAAGTTCCACATCCACAGGTTTAGGCAGAAATAATAATGCCCCGGCTTGCGCAATACGTAACTGAGTATCCCAATCGGCATTACCAGAAATAAATACTGTAGGAATAATCACGCCTGCGACACGTAACTGCTCGAATAATTCAATGCCGCTCATCCCCTTAAGCTTGACATCAAGCACCATGAAATTGATATCGCCTAGTAGGTCACTTTGTAAAACAGCTTCAGCAGACTCAAATAGTACTGTTTCGTAACTCACGGAAAGTAATAAGTTACTTAAAGCTGTTCGAACTGACTGCTCGTCATCAACAATAGCAATCAGTGTTCCTGTAACATCTAGTTTCTGCATATCAATCCCATACTGCTCAGAGCGTAAACATCATCCGAAATCCGTGACTGCTTTTGGGCTTTATTTTTAAGAACAAAGTCCTTCTGAACAGCGGGATATTTCTCATGATTCTTGCTTACCTTCTGTCGCACTTTCTGTTTTGGTTTGTGCGGTTAAAGTTGCAGGTGTTCCGGTAATTTTAGGAACACACTCGGCTTTAAACCATAACATAGTCACTGGTTGGCCTGCGACCCATTGTTTCACTACAGGCACTATTTGCTCTCCGATTAACATACCAAGCAAGCCCAAAAGAGCTATGGCAGGAGGAGCTGGAGAACGAACTTGTAGTAAGGCGTAGATAATACCAACCAATAAACCTGCGCCAAGAGATAATAGATATAATTTCATAGACCCCCCTTTGACCTGATGGCCTGAACAGACAGTGAACTTTGCGGCGCAAAGATAAACTGTCCGTTCAACAACCTTGTTATTTAGCTGCTACAGGAGCCAACGTTTCATGAGTTCCTGCTGTACGCTGTGGCGCTTTATGTACCATGGTGTAGGCGTAATCCACACCCATACCATAAGCACCTGAATGCTCTTTCACTAACGCAACCACGGCATCATAAGTATCTTTATGCGCCCAGTCGCGTTGCCACTCCAGCAATACCTGTTGCCAAGTCATAGGCACAACACCGGCCTGGACCATACGTTGCATGGCGTAATCGTGGGCATCTTTAGATGTGCCGCCTGAAGCGTCAGCCACCATATAAATTTCATAGTCGCCTTCGAGCATGGCGCACAGCGCAAAAGTGGTGTTACAAACTTCAGTCCATAAACCAGCGACCACCACTTTCTTTTTGCCGTTTTTAGCCAAAGCATCACGAACTTTCTGGTCGTCCCATGAGTTCATTGAGGTGCGTTCCAGAATAGGCTTACCAGGGAATACATCCAGTAATTCAGGATAGGTGTACCCTGAAAAACCCTGAGTTTCGACTGTAGTAATAGTGGTAGGAATATTGAAAATTTTGGCCGCTTTCGCCAGACCAACTGTATTGTTTTTTAATGTTTGGCGGTCAATGGACTGCACACCAAAGGCCATTTGTGGCTGGTGATCAATAATAATCAACTGACTGTTTTGTGGAGTCAGCACTTCAAGTTTAGGGTTTGCCATTTTTGATCATTCCTTTTATGGTCAAGCGTTAGTTCTGTATAACCAACGCACGGACCTGATTAACAAGCCAAGTTCCGCAAGCACAGCATCAGCAATTAAAACTAACAAACTATGCTTATTGAGTAAGTGTCAGGTACCAAAGTGGAGTGTATGCATTGTGCTAACAGCCCGCCCGTTACCGCTTTAGTCTGAATAAATCATCAGAACTGAACACATACTAGGAGTGCCTTTGCCGCTTCACCATTATCTGTTTGTATAGCTAGACGCCACCCCGGATTTTTCTCAGACTCTGCTTCACTGAACGCTTTTAGTGCGCCAAAGCCACGCCAACACAATAGTTGTTAGCTAACGATTTACAGAGGAGTCATAGCAATGGATAAGTCTTCAAAACGCGATCTACTACTGGTCAACGGTCGTTTTCATACTATGGATAAGGAGCAACCTGTTGCCAGCGCCGTATTAATACGCGACGGTAAGTTTGTGGAAGTTGGAGCTACAGCTGACGTACTTCGCCATCAAACTGAACAAAGCCAGGTCATAGATCTGCAAAACCGCACTGTCATTCCGGGCTTAAACGACTCCCACCTACACCTGATCCGCGGCGGTTTAAACTACAATCTGGAGTTACGTTGGGAAGGTGTGCCCTCAGTGGTGGATGCGCTGGCTATGCTAAGAACTCAGGCCGAACGCACTCCCCACCCACAGTGGGTTCGTGTCGTTTGCGGCTGGACAGAGTTTCAGTTTGCTGAAAAACGTATGCCTACTTTGGATGAAATTAATAAAGCAGCACCCGAGACTCCCGTATTTCTGCTGCATTTATACGATAGAGCTCTGCTCAACCGCGCTGCGTTAAAAGCAGTAGGCTATACCAAAGACACGCCCAATCCTCCGGGCGGTGAAATTCAGCGTGATGCCCGAGGCAATCCAACCGGTATGCTGATAGCACGGCCAAATGCGATGATTTTGTATGCAACTCTGGCAAAAGGTCCTACTTTGCCTTTGTCGCATCAAATTAATTCCACCCGGCAATTTATGCGTGAACTCAATCGCTTAGGTGTAACCAGCGCTATTGATGCCGGCGGTGGTTTCCAGAATTACCCTGACGACTATCAGGTGATAGAACGTCTGGCCAAAGACGGCCAACTGACGGTGCGTATTGCCTACAACCTCTTTACCCAAAATAAAGGCGCTGAATTACAAGACTTCCAGAAATGGACGCAACTGGTCTCTCCTGGTCAGGGCGATGATTTTTACCGCCATAATGGTGCCGGTGAAATGCTGGTATTTTCCGCGGCCGACTTTGAAGACTTTGTCGAACCCAGACCTGATTTAGCTGACAACATGGAGCAACAACTGGAGCAAGTAGTGCGGCATTTAGTGGAAAACCGCTGGCCCTTCCGCTTACATGCCACTTACAACGAATCCATCAGTCGCATGCTGGACGTGTTTGAAAAAGTAAATAAGGACACCCCATTTAATGGCTTACGCTGGTTGTTCGACCATGCCGAAACCATCACTGAAAAAAATATTGAGCGGGTAAGAGCTTTAGGCGGCGGCATTGCCATTCAGCATCGTATGGCCTTCCAGGGTGAATACTTTATCCGTCGTTATGGCCAGCAGGCGGCACAACAAACTCCTCCCGTAGCGCGGATGCTTGAAATGGGTGTGCCGGTCGGCGGTGGTACAGATGCTACCCGGGTTGCCAGCCATAACCCATGGACAGCATTGTATTGGTTAGTCTCAGGGAAAACTGTGGGCGGTACGCCTTTGTATCTGGATAAAGATTGTTTACCCCGCGACACGGCGCTGGAACTCTGGACTGCAGGTAGCGCCTGGTTTTCTGGCGACGTGGATAAAAAAGGCCGGATTAAAGCAGGACAACTGGCTGACCTGGCGGTGTTAAGTTCTGACTTTTTTACAGTACCTGAAGAAGAAATCAAAGGCATTGAGTCTGTCATGACCATAGTGGATGGCAAAGTAGTGTATGCCGTCAATGACTTCTCAGGCCATGGCCCGGCACCAATTCCTGTGATCCCTGAGTGGTCTCCTGTCACTTTAGTACCAGGTCATGCCCGGGTGCATCCGCTGATCAGTTCTATACCACACCAGTGTGCCGGCTCTTGTGGTGTACATGGACATTCTCATGATGCAGCGCGTCGCTCTGATGTACCAGTGTCTGACCATAGCTCCTTTTGGGGTGTTATGGGTTGTAGCTGCTTTGCCTTTTAGCAACAGGAGCTAATCCCATGAAACTTAGCACCCCGTTTTTTTTAACTACACCTGATATGGGTTTGCTGTTTTTGCGCTTAAGCGGCGCCTTATTGGTGCTGCTGATCCACGGCTGGCCCAAACTACTGAATTGGCAAACTGAAGTGCAGCTGATTGACGACCCGCTGCATTTAGGCAAAGCCGTTACTTTAGCCTGTGCACTTTTTGCAGAAATCCTCTGCCCTCTGGCCATTATGGCCGGAGTCTGGACCAGACTGGCTTGTCTGCCTTTGTTATTTTTGTTGCTGGTGTCTATGCTGCTGGTTCACGCTGATTGGACTCTGGAGCAAGGCCAATTTGGCTGGCTACTGATCATCCTGTTTAGCACTATAGCTTTGGCAGGCCCCGGGCGTTATGTGATTTTCCCAGAAACAAAAGGACAAGCTGTATGAGCGTTGAATCGAAATATCGTTTTCAGGCCATCAGCCTGGGGTTTCTGGCCGGTTATGTGAACACTTTAGGTTTTGTCGCTTTGTTTGGTTTGTTGACAGCGCTTGTCACAGGTAACTTTGTGCTGATCGGCGCCAGTTTAGTCAGTGAATCCAGCTCCGCTGTGTTAATGAAGTTCTTGGCTTTTCCAGCCTTTATTTTGGGCATAGCTGCTATTCGTATCCTGACGATTTGGCTGGATACTAAACAGCAGCAAAATTTACAAATCCAACTAACAGTTTTACTGCAGTTAGTGCTGCTGGTGGCTTTTATGGTCGTAGGCTTAGTGGCCGCACCTTTTGGCAAAGAACCAACCCCTATGGCGATGATCTGCGGCATGCTGGGCGCAGCTGCTATGGGTGCACACAGCGCTTATACCCGTTTGCTGCTCCCGCATCTGGCTCCGACCTCAATGATGACAGGTAATGTCACTCAACTCGTACTGGATCTGATTGAGCTGATGTCGGGTAAAGGGGATGCCGCGACCAAAACAAGAATCTCTAAGTCGTTCTGGCCTATGGCTGCCTTTGCAGTTGGAGCAACTGTGGCTGGCTTTTGTTATTTGGTTGCTGGGTTCTGGGCTTTATTAGTGCCTATCGGCATTCTGGCATGGCTGCTACGCAAAGAGCATTATTGCAACCTCGAAGCAGAGCATCCCTGATGCAGGTAAAAGCTCTGACTTCTGTCGCACTGTTGAGCACTGCTGGTTTTAGCACAAACCTTGTTGCAATTGAGCTGGAAGGTTTTATTAAACATCAGGATATCTACCAGCAGGAACTGACAGATGCCGATCATCATGCCTTGCTCAGCAGATTTTTATTCCGGCAGAACTGGCAAACATCAGACAACAGCAGTTTGTTGCTTGAGGGGATCAGCGCTTATGACTCCAGCTACACCAATCAGATGTATTCGGTAGAGCGCAATACAGCAGATATTCACCAGTTAATTGTTAAAACCGACTTCGCCAACACCAGTGTGAGTCTGGGCCGGCATGTCTGGTCTATCGGCAATCAGCGCCAGCTCGGCAAAAGAGAAGGTACCAACGTCAGGCGACGTTTTGATGGAGTTTTGCTAAACCAGCAGCTCGGCAGCGATAGCACAGTGTCCTTTTATCATGGCTACAGCGTAAAAAGTAAAGCTAAGGCTTTGGATGACAACAGAGATCAGGATTTATCCGCTAGCGGCATCATTTTTCAAAAGCGACAACTGCTGGTTCACGCGATCAATTACCGCGACAACCGTGGCCAAAACCAGGATGATATTTATGCGGTAGAAACCGAATATCAGCACAAAGTGGAAGCTTTTGAAGCTTTCTACCAACTGATTTATCAGTTTGGTGATCGTGGCCCACAACAACTCTCGGCCTGGTTTAGCCAACTGGAATGGGCTTATACAGTGGCACAGCACCGGCTGTCGTTCACTGCCAGTTATGCATCAGGTGGCAGCGCACAGGATGCGGACAGCCACGAGTTTCAGCCCCTGTTTGCTAAAGCGCCTTACTACTCAGAGGCCGGTGTATTTGCCACCACCAATATTCAGCATATTGGCCTTGGCTGGCTTTTTCCGCTGACAGAAAACTTTAGCCTGGGGCTGGACGCGAAAAAACTCTACAAAGCACAACAAAAAGGCGCTATTTACGGCCCTGGCCAAAGCCTGTTACTGCCGGCCACTCAGCCTTCGGGCAAAGCTCTGGCGAATAACTACAGCTTTAAATCCGAATATAAATTCAGCCCGCATATCAGCTTAGAACTGGTAGCGAGCTTTATTGATATTCAAAACGGTAACAACCAAAGCCCGGCACTTCGCAACAGCAGCTTTTTTGAGACTATGCTGCATTACCGGTTTTAACCTGATTAAGGCTTAACCTTTACCGCTGGATCAACAGGCACTGGCACACCTTTGCTATGCCATTTCATCACCACAAACTTCAGCGGCGTTTTGCCTGTATTGCGGATGCCATGCGAATCCCAGGGCGCTGCATATAAAATATCGCCAGCCTTAGCAGGAATGTCTTTGTCTTTCAGCGACCAGACGCCCTCGCCTTCAATCACCATCAAATACTCTTCTTCGGCATGGATATGAGGTGGATGTATTTCTTTACCTGGTTCAATCACAGCTACACCAGTCAACGCGTCCTGTGTACCAAAGGTAGGTTTGGTAAAATAGCTATAAAACACATAACCATCCCCCTTCTCAGCTTTGGCTTCGGACTGTGTGACAATTTGTGATGGCTGTACTGGCTCTGCCGCTAAAGTAGTCAGGCAAGTAACAGCCAATCCGGCTGCTAACCCTAACTTTAATTTAAACATCCCTCGTCTCCTGCTGAATTATCTTGCCTTTACACTGCCTTGAAACGAAGACAAGGTCAAACAGCTATTGGTCTGATCTGTGGAGCTAGATTTATAGAATTAGGCAGGTTTGATGAAAGCGAAATTTAAGCTATAAGGTTCAGGTGAGGGTGGTCAGACGAAAAAGTTTAATTGGCAACGGGATAAAAATTTACACCAACCCTGTTGATATGTTCAATCAAACTTGGGTTAGTGATGTGGTGAAACAGCGACAAATCAAACTGATAAGGGGTATTGAGTTCATCCAGTTGGTTTTCGATTTGCAGTAACAGGGCTGTATCAGCAGTAGGGTCTGTTTTTAAGGTCAGATCAATATCAGAGCCGTCTCTGAAATTCCCTTTAGCACGAGAGCCATATAAAACAGCAGATCGTACTTGTGGATACTGTGACAATACCCCTTGAATAGCCTGAACGACCTGTGCGGGTAAACCGTAACTTAGAACGTTATCCATAAGCGGCTGCTTTGTCTGTCAATTGCTGCTTTAATGCCATAAGTGCAGGGTAATAACGCTGGATCACCTCAAGTGCAATTTCATCGGCGGTATTCTTATTATAAGAATGCACTGTATGCTGGCGGCTTTTAATCATATCCATCCAAAGCTGCCCTTCCGTGACTAAACCGCGATTAAAAGCGGTGCGAAAGGCATCTCTGCTGCCCTGAATATCTTCAGTGTCACCCTGATAGCTATAAAAGTCCTTAATCACATTCCAGGCAAGTTCATAGTTGTACTCAAAAGCCTGAATGAGCCCTTGCTGCTCTAAATCTGATAAAGCGCGTTGTTTGGACAAAGTGATAGCCTGCTCCAGTTGCACCATGGAACGCTTGAAATTGTCCAACCTTTGTAGCCAGCGAATATCCTCAGCCATCATGTTTCCTGTCTGTTGGCGCTCTTTATCTACTATAGCAAAACAACTAACAATACTGCCCAGCTACCCAACCTGAAGCCCAGGCCCATTGAAAATTGTAGCCTCCGAGCCAGCCAGTAACGTCTACCACTTCGCCGACAAAATACAGGCCTGGTTGCTTTTTTGCTTCCATGGTTTTGGAGGAGAGTTCGTTGGTGTCGACACCACCTAAAGTCACTTCGGCAGTGCGGTAGCCTTCGGTGCCGTTGGGTTTAAAGACGTAGTGCGTCAGGCTGTCGGCTAAACGCTGAATAGCTTTGCCTTGCAAGGCTTTAATTGGTTGATTTTGAAATAGATTCAGCTCCAGCAGTTTTTCGACCAAACGTTTAGGCAGCAAACGTGACAGTATGGTTTTGAGTTCCTGCTCAGGGTGTTTTTGCTGTTGTTCCAGCAGGAATGCGTTTAAATCCTGCTGAGGCGCTAAGTTAATAATCAGCTCGTCGCCCGGTTGCCAGTAGCTGGAGATTTGTAAAATAGCTGGGCCACTTAAGCCCCTGTGGGTAAACAGCATATCTTCCGGAAACACCACATCATTGGCTTCAGCAGTAACAGGTAAAGACACACCACTGATTTCTTCAAATACGGCTTTATCAGCGGGTTGCCAGGTCAGTGGCACTAAGGCAGCACGCACCGGCAATACGTTTAAACCAAACTGTTCAGCCAGTTGAAAACCATAAGCTGTAGCACCTAAATTCGGCAAACTTAAACCACCACAAGCCACCACTAAACTCTGACAGTTGCGATTGAGTTGTGGTGTCGTGACTGTGTAAACACCATCGGTAAAACTAACGTTTTGAATATCCTGCTGCAGCGCTATAGATACGCCCGCCTTGTCACATTCTTGCTGCAGCATATCGACTATGTCTTTAGCGCTATCGTCACAAAACAGCTGGCCCAAAGTTTTTTCGTGGTAAGCAATACCGTATTGCTGCACCAGAGCGATAAAATCCCATTGGGTGTAACGGCTTAAAGCCGACTTACAAAAATGCGGGTTTTGCGATAAATAGTTGGCCGGGCTGGCGTAGATATTAGTGAAGTTGCAGCGGCCACCACCTGACATCAGAATTTTGCGGCCTATACGTTTGCCGTTATCCAGCACCAGGGTTTTACGGCCTCTTTTGGCCGATTCAATAGCGCTGAATAAACCTGCTGCGCCTGCGCCAATCACTATCACGTCCCACTGCTGCATTAATTTGTACTCTGTCTGTTTTGGCTTATCTGTTGTGACTGGCCATGGCCTGCTTGCCGATAACCCAGCTCAAGCGCGGCGAATTGGTCGGGCTGCCAATGGAAAACTGGCAACTGCTGTTGTTCTTTATTCAGTGAGCGTAATAAACGCTGCAGATTCTGTGTTTTCCAGCTTTGATCCGGATAGTCTGCTGCTGTGCGAATAGCGCATTTATCAAAGTCGATCAGCCAAAACTGGCCCTGGCTATCCAGCAAAATATTGTGGCAGTTTAAGTCAGAGTGATACACCTGATGCTGGTGAAAACGGGCAATCACAGCACCCAGTTGTTGCCATTCGGCAGCTGTTAAAGACCTTTGTTGCAGCAGATGCGCCAGGTCTGTGGTGCCAGCAATTCGTTCGATCAGAATATCAGCACTATAAAAACCCAGGCTGTGTTTCTGATACAAAGCAGCGCAAGGCCTTGGTACAGGCAAACCCCATAGGCGCATTTGCCACAGCAAACTGAATTCCGCCATAGCCCGGGTTCGCGCTGCAGGCTCTGGCCAGAACTTGTCTTTGTTGATTTTTCCGACCAAACCGCCGCGGTAATAATGTCGCAGCACCGCCTCCTGGCGGTTTGGCTGACTGATAAACCAGACTGTATTACGGCCTTTAGATTGCCCTGTGACTAAGCCCAGCTGTTGCCAGTAATCAGGTTGGAAATACGCCATCTCAAAGTTCGGATAAAAGTGCGGGTCAAACCAGGCTAAAGCATTGGCTGAACTTAATTTTTTAATTTCAGCCATCGGCAATAAATAGCGCACCTGTTCCATGATGCGAGCCACTGCACCTTGTTGTTGCTGATAGAGTTTTAAACCCTTTTCACCAGTCTGAATGGCCAGTTCTGGTTGCTGTATAAGTTGGGTGACAGTGCTGACCAAATCAGAGACTGTACTGACCGGAAAATAAGCCTGCTGTTGCTGCAATAACTGAAACACCAGCTGGAAATTAAATACATAAGGGCCAGATAACACGGCTTTGCCAAAGGCCATAGCTTCCAGCGGATTATGCCCACCGCGTTCAATCAGGCTGCCACCGATAAAAACAAAATCGGCCAGTTGATACCAGCTTAATAACTCGCCCATTGAATCGCCAAGCCAGACTTGGGTAATGACATCAGGCAAACCATTCACACTGCGGCGGACAAATTTCAATTGCTGCTGTTGTAACAGCGCTGCCACAGCATCAAAACGCTCAGGATGCCGTGGCACCAGCACCAGCAACAATTGTGGGAACGGCACCTTTAACTGCTGATAAGCCTGGAGCAGCAGCTCATCTTCACCAGCATGAGTGCTACCAGCCACCCAAATTGTCCGACCTTGCAGCAGAGGTTGTAAGCTCTGCGCCAGTTGAGTACTAGTTTTTGGCACATCCAATTCAAATTTTAAATTACCCGCCACTTGCACATCTTTGGCGCCCAGGGCCAAAAAGCGGCGAGCACTGTTTTTGTCCTGCGTCAGGATTTGACTGATGTTCTGCAGCATAGGCTGAGTGAAAGCGCTAAAACGCCGATAACCTTTAGCAGAACGTGCCGATAAACGGGCATTGACCACTAAAGTCGGAATAGACAGTGCTTTGCAATTTGCCAGCAGATTAGGCCAGAGCTCAGTTTCTAAAATCAGCAACAACTGCGGCTGCATCCACTTTAGCCAGCGCCGCATCAGTATTGGGTAATCAAAAGGCAGGTAACAATGTTCAATCTTTCTGCCGAGCTGTTGCTGTTCAGCCTGCAATTTTTGAATAGAGGCAGAAGCCGTAGGTGTGGTGCAGGTAATAATAAAAGGCAGATTAGGGTACTGCAGTAAAAGCTGTTTAATCAAAGGTTTAGCAGCGTTAAACTCCCCTACTGAAACTGTATGCAGCACTATACCGTCTTTAGCCTTTGCGTCAGGCAGTTTCAAAGCAAAGCGTTCAGCAACACGCTGGCGATAAGCCGGGTCTTTGCGTGAACGCAGCAGTAAATACAGCAGCAATAAAGGCGTAAACAGCAGCAACAGCGCTGAATAGAGAATGCGTGTACCTGGCAAAAGCAATTGCATTATTCCGTCACAGGCAACATTTGATGCCAACTTTGCTCGCTAAAAGGCACTGAGCTATTTAATACCTCGCCTGCCAGCACTTTGTCATAACAACGCTGGTAAGCTGCAGCCATAGTCAGATGATCAAAACTGGTTTTGGCATAGTGATGACAAGCTTCACGGTCATAATTTTTGATATTGCGTACGGCCTCTGCCAGCTCTGTATAACTGGTCGACAATAAACCAATATCAGGCCTGGTAATAATTTCCGGTATAGCACCATAAGGTGTGGCAAAAACCGGAGTACCCAGATACAAAGACTCAATAATGGCCAAACCAAAAGGTTCATGCCAACGCACCGGAAAAATCAGGCCTTGAGAATTACGCACTAACTGATTTTTTTGCTCGCCACCCACCATGCCATGAAAGCGTAAATGCAGATCCGGATGGAAATAAAAACCACGGCTACTCAGGCTGAATCGAACGCCACCTAAAACATGTAGTGTGGCTCCGGCTTGTTTAGATACAGCCACAGCACCAGCCAGGTTTTTAATGGGCCATTTGGCTTTGCCTAAAAAATGGACGTAATTCTGCGGCTTACCTAAATTTGGCTGACCATATTCGGTCCAGTCCAAACCGTTATGCACATAACAGTCGGCATGGTGATTGGCTGCATGGCGGGCACTTAAAAACACTGTATTTTGACCATAAGTGCGGGCACCTTCAGCATTACCATGCTCAGTGCTGATGTAAGGCACATCCAATTCCCCATCAAATGGCTGATGAAAATGCACTATATCAGGCCAGTTGCCTATTTGCTCGCGCATAGATTTGGCCGGGTCATAACGGCTTGCATTTTTTGGCAGTTCTGGCGCATTGCCCCACAATAAGCGCACTTCATGACCTGCGGCCTGTTGAGCCATCAGCAAACCCCAGACGATACGCTCAGTGCCGCCGTAATCTTTTGGCGGTAATGAAAGACGACTGACCATTACATGTAATATTTTCATTTTAAAAATTCCATGGGCTATATCTGAAGGCCCTATACTGAGGGCCTTCAAGCTGTTATCCCTTCACTTGCTTAGCTTTTGCATCAGCCACCATAGTGGCTAAAGCGGCGTATTTATGAAAAGCATACTGGCCCAGCACTATGGCCATCAGTAAGCCACGCCAACCGTCGAGGAACCCCAAACGCAGCAGGTACTGCTGAATAAAGTCGGTGAAAAAACGTAAAATGGCAAAACCTAAACTGGCTTTTTTACCTCGGGCAAACTTGTCTTCAGCGCCTAAACAAGCATATTTCAGATGTTTTTCCTGGCAATGCTGATAACTGCGCCAGCTGTGGTGAATAATGGCCGATTTTAGTACCCGCACTTTTTCATAAGGCAATAACAGGGTTTCATGCACCTGACGGTCTTTAAAACTGGCGCCTGTTTTTAAAAACAATTTACCTTGTGGTGTGGAATAACGACCATGTTTCAGCAACTTGCCAAAAAAGTAGGTGTGCCATGGCATTTTGATAAAGTTGGCGTCTAAATCAGGTTCTGCCAATACCTGATCAATTTCCACTTTCAGTTCAGGCGTAAGCACCTCGTCAGCGTCTATGCTCAATACCCAGTCATGTTCACACCAGGCTAAAGCACGGTTGCGCTGCGGGCCAAAACCTGGCCAGTCGGTTTGGTAAACTTTGTCGGCGTACTTTTCGGCTATTTCTACTGTTCTGTCTTTGCTGCCGGAGTCGACCACTATCAGTTGATCAACCCAGCCAGAGAGCGATTGTAAACAAGCTTCAATCCGGTCTTCTTCATTGCAGGAAATCACAAAACAGGAAATTTTACGGCTGCGCATGCTCATACCTCGTCCGGCTTAGTTGGAGTAAATTGCACCTGTTCCAGATCACCCGACAGATGATTGCTGCGGATAGATTTCAGCTGGAAACGGTATTTCAGGTTACGCCAAAACGAAGTACCGCCTTTGCGGGTACCGCCACTCATTTTATCGATTTCGCTTTCAAAACGGCTGGCCGACCATAAACGGTAAGGCAACATAGAATACACCGTCAGGTTTAGCTCAGGGTAAAACTGCAGATCTACATCCACAGGGCGGAAAAACTTCGGCCGACTCAACAGCTTTTTGGCACCTTGCAGCGTTAAGGCATAACCTGTGGTGCAGTTCGGCACTTTGGCAAAATTTACTAGGCTATAACCATCACCCAGGTCTTTTTTCTGCTCGCCAGTACCTGCTCTGTCGTCGGCTAATTTGATCATATCCCAGTGGTTTAACTGAGTGATTTTTTCAAGCACTGTTAAAAATTCTGGTTCTAAATCTATATCGTCTTCCAGAATAAAAGCCATGGCGATATTTTCATCGACCATACGCTGCCACAAAGTACGGTGACTTAAATAACAGCCAATTTCACCGGGTGACAAAGGACGGCGGAATTTCTTCTGGTTAAGTGCAGGATCATAACAAGCTGCCACTTCAGCCTGGCTCAGGTTTTTACCATAAATAGCGCTGAAGCGTTCAGCCTCCAAACCCAGCTTATGCAGCTGCTTTTTAGCTGACTCATAACGCTCAGGGTTGGAATCCAGATTAATTAACCAGATTGGGTATCCTGCAAACTGTCCCATGTTTTTCTTCCACTTTATTCTGCTTCTATGCAACGATTTTACCTGAACGCCTTCTAAAGACAGAGCTTTTTTTCCCTCGACAGCCCTGAAGACAAAGCGCTTGGTTAAAAAGTTCTTTTGCAATAAACAAGATCCGTTAAAATGCCTTTCATCACAGAGCTAAACAGAGCCTCCTATGTCAGATTTAAAACCCAATTTAAAACAAAGCTTTTTAGATAGTTTAAAACGTCACCGTGACGCCTTTGCCACAGTAGAGGCATACCACGAGCAAGCCATGCAGCTGTTAGAGGCTGTGCAGAACTGCTTACAACAAGGCGGCAAAGTGGTGTGGATGGGTAATGGCGGCAGCGCGGCTGATAGCCAGCATTTAGCCGCTGAGTTTATGGTGCGTTACAAAGCCGAACGTGGCCCGCTGGCTTCTATCGCATTAACAACAGACACTTCTATTCTGACAGCCCATGCCAACGACTACCATTTTGACAGCGTATTTGAACGTCAGGTGTTAGGTTTAGTGCGGCCACAAGATGTGGTGATTGGCCTGACAACATCTGGCAAAAGCCCAAATATCAATTTAGCCTTAAAAGCAGCCAATGACTTAGGTGCCTACACAGTTGCCCTGACAGGCCGTGATGGTGGTTTAGTTAAAGATATTGCCAAGCTGCCTATTATTGTGAAAAACGACGAAACCGCCCGTATTCAGGAAGTACATATGTTTATTGGTCACTGGCTCTGTGAAGCACTGGATCTGGCCATAGTAGGTAGCAACTAATGATTAACTTAAGCCTGCTGCAAAATTTGTCTTCTGCTTCTGTGCTGGTGGTGGGTGATGTAATGCTGGACCGCTATTTTAATGGCGACTCGCAGCGTATATCGCCTGAAGCCCCTGTGCCTGTGGTGAAAATCTGCAAAATAGAAGACAAAGCCGGTGGCGCTGCCAACGTGGCACGTAATATCGCCCATCTGGACGGTAAAGTAGGCTTATTAGGTATTATTGGTAACGACAGCGCTGGCGAGTCTTTGCAACAATTGCTGGCCGGTGAGCAAATTCACTCCGAGCTGTTTAGCCAAAGTCATAAACCTACTATCGCTAAAATGCGGGTGGTGTCACGCCAACAGCAAATAGTGCGGCTGGATCAGGAAGAAATGTTCAGCGCAGAAGACGCCGAACTCTTGGCAGAGCGTTTTGCTGCTGTATACCAAAACTACGATGTGATCCTGTTCAGTGATTACAACAAAGGTTCGTTGCAGCAAATTTCCAAAATGATCAAACTGGCCAAAGCAGCAGGCAAAACTGTATTGGTTGACCCCAAACAAGCCGATTTGTCGGTGTACGCCGGTGCTGATGTGATTACACCGAATTTAGGTGAATTTAAAACCGCAGGCGGCAAAGCAGGCTCTGTGGATGAAATGCTCAGTTCAGCCCGCGAGCTGATGCAAAAAGCAGGTTTAGCCTCGATTTTATTAACTCGCAGCGAACAAGGCATGAGCCTGATTACCGCCACTGATCATCATCACTTCCCGGCCCAGGTGTTGGAAGTCAGTGATGTAACAGGCGCTGGCGATACAGTGATCGCTACTTTAGCGGTGATGTTAAGCGCTGGCATGCCGTTGCATGACGCGACTCAGCTGGCAAATTTGGCGGCTGGCATAGTGGTTGGTAAAGTAGGAGCAGCGACAGTTTCTCCTGAAGAGTTGGCCGCTAAGCTGAATAAAGATTTATTCCGTCAGGGCGACTTTTACCAGACGCCTTTTGACAAAGTACTGCAGCATATTCAGTTTGCCCGTCAAAACGGCGAACGTATTGTCTTCACCAACGGCTGCTTTGATATTTTACACGCTGGTCATGTACGGTATTTAGCTCAAGCTAAGGCGTTGGGTGACCGTTTAGTGGTGGGCCTGAATTCGGATGCGTCAGTGCGCCGCTTAAAAGGCGAACAGCGCCCTATCAATACGTTGGAAGACCGCGCCACAGTGCTGGCGAGTTTAGCCAGTGTCGACTGGGTAGTGCCTTTTGGTGATGATGCGGCCGAAAACGACACACCGTTGAAGTTAATCAGCACCATATTGCCTGACGTCTTAGTCAAAGGTGGCGACTACAGCATTGAAACCATAGTAGGTGCGGACGTCGTGATAGCCCATGGTGGTGAAGTGCAGGTGCTGACTTTTGTTGATGGCCGCTCCACCAGCAAAGTAATACGGAAAATTCAGGATTTGCAGGGAAATAACTAATTTGTCAGTGCCAGAGTTAAAGTCCATTTGTATTCTGCGTTTATCCGCTATTGGTGATGTCTGCAATGCAGTATCTGTAGTGCAATCTATTCAGCGTCAGCATCCACAAGCGCAGATCACCTGGATTATCGGCAAAATCGAAGCCCGTTTGCTGGAAGGTTTACCCGGTGTACGTTTTGTGGTTTTTGATAAAAAGCTTGGCAAAGCGGCTTATAGCCAGCTGAAGCAGGATTTAAACAACGACTATTTTGATGTTCTGCTGCATATGCAGGTGGCCTTTCGCGCTAACGTCGCCTCACTTTGCATAAAGGCACGTAAGAAAATTGGTTTTGACTGGCACACTGCCAAAGAGTTACATGCGCTATTTATGCGTCACCGTATCGAGCCTGCGCCACGCCGCCATGTGCTGGATGGTTTTCGCCAGTTTGCTAAAGCTATTGGTGTGTCAAAGCAAGAACTGGGTCAGACCCCTTCGTGGCAACTGCCTATTCCTGAAGCCGATGAGTTATGGGCTAAACAGCAGTTAGCTACAACTGGTAACTCCAGGGTGTTGATTATCAGCCCAGCCGCTTCTAAAGCTGAACGCAATTGGTTACCGGAGCGTTATGCGGCTTTGGCCGATTATGCCCATACCAGAGGCTTTGCCGTGATCTTATCTGGTGGGCCAACAGAGCTGGAACGCAATTTAACTCAGGCTATTTTGGCTTCTGCACAGCATCCCATTACTGACCTCACAGGCAAAACCAATTTGAAACAGCTGCTGGCGTTGTTAAAGCACGCCAGTTTAGTCTTAGCGCCAGATACAGGCCCTACTCATATGGCGGTGGCTGTAGGCACTCCTGTGATAGGTTTATATGGCCACAGTAATCCGGATCGCACCGGGCCTTATTTATTCCGTCAGTATGTGGTGGAGGTCTATCACCAATCTTTGCTGGAGCAGCAGGGCAAAACGGCGGCAGACTTAAAATGGGGCACCCGCGTCAAAGGCAGCGATATTATGCAGAAAATAGCTGTAGAGGCCGTGACCGCTATGTTCGATAAAGTAGTGGCAGAACAGCAGTTATGAAGCAAAAACAAAAAGCGGCTTTTCTGGACAGAGACGGTGTGATTAATGTCGATCATGGTTATGTCAGCAGCCCCGACCAATTCGAGTTTATCGAGGGTGTGTTTGACGCTTGTCGTCATTTGCAGCAACAGGGTTATCTACTGATAGTGGTCACTAACCAATCTGGTATAGGCCGCGGTTATTACAATGAGCAGCAATTCCATAGCTTAACAGACTGGATGAAAGCTCAGTTTCAGTCGCATGGCGTGACTCTGACCGATGTATTTTTTTGCCCTCATCATCCGCTCAATGCCAAACCACCTTATCAAATCGACTGTGACTGCCGCAAACCTGCCCCTGGCATGTTGCTGCAGGCTATAGAAAAGTATCAGATAGACCCAAACCAAAGCCTGATGCTCGGTGATAAAAAAGCCGATATGCAGGCAGCCAAAGCTGCTGGTGTGGGCCGCAAAGTGCTGGTGTTATCAGGCCAAAGCCTGACAGCAGAAGATCAGGCCAGCGCCGATGAAGTCTGGCCTTCGATTAAAGCGGCTTTGGAATTAGTAACTAACTAACCTTCTGGCCCGCACTTTTACAAGGAATGTAATGCAAAAACTTTTAGCTTTGCTGTTAGCGCTGCTGATAGGCGGTGGCCTGCTTTTTATGGCCACGAACAACAACATCAATCAGAAGCAAACTCCGCAAATTTCTAACACTCAAGAGCCCCGCCCAACTGCTTTAGCCACAGAGTCGGAACCAGTCACAAAGCCCAATCCGGCAGCGCCAGAACCAGCTGAACAGATGGTCGTGATTGAACGAACAGACTGGAAACTGGATCAACCTTTGCGAACTCAGCTGACAATACTGAAAAATAAAGCCGACCAGGGCGATTTACAAGCGACTTATGTGCTGGCAATGAACTTAAGGTTTTGTAGTGTGGCGCCACTAAATGAAACCGACTTAGAAGCCCGGCTACAACAAGCCTATCAATATAAAGACGATGGTGTTGCAGTCGCGAACATCAAAGAGCGCTATCAGTTTTGTGAAGGAATAGATCAGCAGCAACGCACTGAGTTTTACAGTTATTTAGAGCAGGCCGCCAAAGCGGGCTACGTGCCAGCCCAGGAGGAGATGGCCACAGTGACGCCAGAGCAGTTTATGCAATTAGCTGGGGCAACTGAGCTTGAACGTGAGGCTTATATCCAAAAGCGGGAGGACTTTATTCAGCTACAGCTGTCTTTACTGGAGTCCGCATCGCAGCACGGCAGCATCAAAGCGCTGATCACCTTATCGACTATGCACCACTCACAAAACTACGGTACCAATGGCCGGGCTAAGTCCTACGCCTTAAACCTGCTGATCCTGGAACTGACAGACGACAATGAATTGCAAAGCCGCTACTCATGGTTTGTGCAACGTCGTGAGTCAGAACTTACGCCAGAGCAGATTGAACAAGCTCAGGTTTTGTCAGAGCAATGGCTGGCGATCATCAAAGCCAATGGCAGTCTTTATCTGCAATAACCCTTTGCCTTTTGGCCACCTTTACAGCCACTCGTTGCTAACGTCTCAGAAATCAAAACAAAGTTACACATAAAAATAATGCGTTGATCATAACAAAACAAATTGTTAATTTACCTTTTTCAAAAACAAAAGGATCTGTAGAAATGAAGAAGACTTTGTTGATTGGTTTGTTGACCTTGTTTCCTACTATGCTGTTTGCCCAAAACTCCGATGCAGAAAAACAGCAGCTGCTGCGGGAATTCAAACATTACGCCACGTATTTTGGTTTTTCAGATACGGAGCAGTACCTAAATTTTGCCAATAAAATGGAAAGGTTAGTTGTAGGCTCATATACCGCAGGTCCGGCGTTGGAAGAGGACCCTGTCTATATTGCGTTGAATGGTATTCCTTATCACTCCTTAACTGCAGAACAAAAACAGCAGGTTGAAACCATGATGCAAACCCGTCGTCAGCACTTGGCTGATGTGCTTGGTGTGCCTGTTGAAAAGCTGGAAGTATCCATGGACGCCTATTTAAATTATAGGGATTTGACACACTCTTTATACAAGTTGGAGCAAAAGAAAAAGGGAGCTGTCAGCACTTCTGCTGAAGACGACGAGGACGAAAAAACAGAAGTGATAGAAATTAAAGCCCGCAAACTGGACGACTGGGGCGGCTACGGCTCTGTTTGGATGAGCGTGGGTTTGAGAGATATCGCAATGGGCATGGGTATCGCACCACTAGTAAATTTTACTGTCTATTTTGAAAGTCGCGGTACTACACAGGTCTTTCGTTACAGCGATACGGCTGGCGCTTACTCTATCCGCCCCGAACAACCCGTAGATAGAAGCTGTCCAACATGTGATAGCCCAATAATTCTGAACTAGCGCAGGATCAAATACCTAAGAGGCCAGAAACTTCTGGCCTCTGGCTAACTTTTACACCAGCTCTAGCATCACTTCAGCTTTACTAACTTCAAACTGTTTCGGCTCGTCGACATTCAGCGCTGTCACCACACAATCATCGACCACCATAGCGTAGCGTTTGGAACGCACACCACCAAAATCACCTGTCTCGACATCCAAACCTATAGCTTTGGCAAACTTGCCGGCACCGTCTGCTAAAAATACGATGTCAGTGGCGTTATGGGCTTTGCCCCAGGCGTCCATCACATAAGCGTCATTGACCGAAGTACAGATAATACGATCGACGCCTTTATCAAAAAACTGCTGAGCATGCTCGATAAAACCCGGTAAATGAGCTGCGCTGCAGGTTGGCGTAAAAGCACCAGGCACTGCAAATAACACCACTTTTTCGCCTTTAAACACTTCAGCCGTGGTCAGGTTGACAGGACCATTGTCGGTTAAGCGTGCGAAGGTTACTTCGGGTAAGGTATCGCCAATTTTGATCATAAATTTATCCCTTTTAATCCAGCTAATTCAGTTATTAGAGAGCCGCTTTGACATAGACATCAAATCTGTTGTTTTTACCTTCAATTTGCATACTGGGTTTTTGCCCTGCTAAAAACTCTGCATAACCTGGGCGTTTTACCACCACTCTTTTGCTGGCCAGCTGCCAGGCCAGCGGAAACAAGCCATCGGCATCCTCATCAGTACCTACCACCTGATGAAAAGCCTGCATTTCTTTTTTCACCAAAGCCGACTTCTCGCGAGCCGGAAACATTGGGTCTAAATACACCACATCCGGACTTGGTAATTGCGTTAAGGCCTGCTGTGATGGTGCAAATACCAGTTGCATACGTTCAGGCAGCCAATGCGCTAATTCTGGATCAAGTGCAGCGCGGCGTAAACCATCGGCAAGTAATGCCGCAACTGCTGGCTGGCGCTCCACTAAAGTCACTTTGGCTCCGAGACTTGCCAATACTAAGGCATCACGGCCCAAACCTGCTGTTGCATCTACGACAGTTAAACCCGGTTTTTTAGTTAAACCCACAGCTTTGGCTATGGCTTCACTTTTACCACCACCATATTTACGCCTGTGCGTAGCGGCACCACTGGCGAAGTCGACCAGTATATCGCCTTGTTTATTTAACTCTGTGTTGCGCAACACCAAAGCGTTTCCTGTCCAGCATAAATACCAGCCTTCTGGAGATTCAGTAGCCGATAAGCCATAGTTGTGTTGCAGGCTAACTGCAAGATCGGGCGGGAAATCAGGAGATGCAAAAAAACAGGTGCCTGGCATAAGCTCTTAATTCGGGTCAGTTTCAATTAAATTCAGAATTTAATTTTACTCTGACCCGAATTAAAGATCTGCTCTATTTTACAACTTGCGGATGTTATCTGCGCCGTCGCGATCTATTAGACGGACAAAAGGATCCACCCCCACATAAAGCGGTTTCTGATCCAGCACTAGCTCAATGCTGTTTTCACCTGTCGTTAGCTGATGTTTTTTCAGGTAAATCACGCCGCTTTCGCCACTGGTTTGATCCGGGTCGACACTAAATACACCTATGTCGATTTGCTCAGCCAAAGCTTGAGTAGTTTCAGTGCCTTTTTCATCAGCCACTAACTTGTCGGCATGCAGAATCAAATTCAGCTGGAATTTGCCATCGGCCAGTTCTGTCACTTTGGCGTCTTTCACCCTTAAATCGTACAAGGTGATGTTATTAAACAAGTCGTCAATAAAGGCTTTTTCCTCTACTGCAGTGTTCTGGCTTAAATAACTGACCAAATCCAAAGTGGTTGGGAAAGGGTCATTACGATAACGATAGCGTTCGTTAAAGGCTTTTAAGTTAGCATTTAAGCGTTCTTCACCTAAACGGTCTTTAATCGCCATCATCACCACAGAACCTTTTTGGTAATGAATATAACCCTGGCCTTCTGAGCGTAATAACGGTTGTTCGCCTAACCGTTCGCTGGAACGACCTTGCAGATAGCGGTCTAACTCATACTTCAGAAATTTGCGGATTTTGTCAGCGCCGTATTTTTTCTCCATCACCATCAAAGCTGAATACTGTGACAAACTTTCTGAAATCACCGCACTACCTTGTACATCAGCGGCGCCGACCTGATGCCCCCACCATTGGTGTGCCACTTCGTGAGCAGTTACGTAATACACAGGATCGATATTTTCCGGATCGCGCAGGTCGGTAATAAAGCCAATTTGCTCAGAGTAAGGTACTGTATTGGCGAAACTCTGGGCAAAACTGCGGTAACCTGGAAATTCGATAATGCGTAGCTGTTTATGTTGGTAAGGACCAAAAGCGGCCGTGAAGTAGTCAATGGAGTCTTTCACCGATTCCACCATACGCTCCACGTTCCATGGATGGCCTTTGTGGTAATAGACTTCAATAGCCACGCCATTGTGCTGTGCTTTTTTCACTTCATAACGGCCTGAACTGATGGAGTAGAAATTCACCATCGGCTGATCCATTGTGTAGCTGAAGTAATTGCGGCCGTCCTGCTGCCATTGTTTTTGCAGATAACCAGGGGTTAAAGCCACCTGATCGGCTTCAGTGGATATAGTGGCTTCAAACTGGATAAAGTCGCCATCAGGGCCAAAGAAGTTCTGGGTATAAAATTTCGAGTCCTCTAACTTATTGGCGCGCTCGTTTGGTTCTAAATCACGCTTTAGGCGTTCGTGTCTGTCCTGTAGCTCAAAACCTTCCTGATAACCAAAAGTTGGCAGTAATTCTCTATTGTTGATAAAAGTACCGTTTTCAACCACAGACGAATCAAAACCTGTTTCGCGCAGCCCTTTGGATTCACGGGTCAGCTCTATCACACCTGATACTGTGGCACCTGGCGCTACCGGAGTGCTAAAGGTTAACCATGAAGTACGGAACTTAGCATCACGCTCACTTAAACTGGCGCCTTCTATCGCAATAGTCAGCCGTTCCGTATTTTCCGGCCAGTTCACAAGTAGTTTTTCAACAGGCAACTGCGATTTGTTTTGCCATTGAATTTGCATCCGGGCCACCACTTTCTGCTGTGAAGGAAACAGGTCAATCTGCGCATTCACTGCGGTGGTGACTAATACAGGCATAGCGGCGTACTGAATATATTCTTTCTCATACTCAGCCTGTAAATCTGTGGTTTCTTCAGAGGTTATGTAGTTATTCAGCAGTATGGTTTGCTGATAGATAAAGGCGCCTGTTCCAACAGCAATCAAAGCAGACACAGCAATGACGGCTTTGCCGGTTTTACCTAAGTGATAACCCAGTTTACTCCAGCGTACTTTCAGGCTTTGCAGCGGACCTCTGTGGTACAAACCATAACCCAGTACAAATAATACTGTGCTGATAGCGCCCCAATACAACATATACACCGAATGAGTGCTTATGCTGTTAGCGTACTGATTTAAATCAGAAAAACCTATGCTTGGAGATGAGCTGAAGTTATACAAGCTATGGCCTAAACCCCAGGACGCCATCACCAGAGTACTTAAGAAATAACCGACAAAAAGCCCCATACCAACAAACTTATTCGGACTAATCACCTGCAGGAAAAACGCCAGTACAGCACTCATCATAAAAGGCAGCAGGAAGAAAAAGCCTAAGCGGATCAGGTATTGCACCAGCTCAAAGTCTTCAATTCCCTTGATCAACTGGTAACCCATGGTGGTTAAAATACCAAGCACAATCAAAGTCGCCATCACCAGCGCCATCGCCAATAACTTAGCGGTCCAGAAGGTTAAGTTGGGTACTGGCATGGTATCGATAATATCGCCCATACCACAATTGCGTTCACGCCACACCACTTCAGCGCTGTAATACACAATGACAATAATCATCAGCAAGCTGACTGAGCCAATGATATGCCCCACCATAGTCTGAGTCAGAGGCCAGTTTGAAGTACCATACCAGCCAAAGTCAGCAAAAAGTGGACCTATCAACTGAGCTATTGTAATTAAACCCAGAATAATAAAAGGAGCTGTAAATAAAACCTGCTTTACTTCAAACCTCAACCGAACCCAAAAGGCTGGTAAAAGTGCAGTTGTAGTGGATTTTCTTTGCAAGGTATCCAGTGACGGTTCTGGTTGTTTCAGTTCTGCTTTTTTAGATTTTTTGCTGTCTTTTCGATCCAGCGAAGGCAATTTAAATAAACCGGAAAACGCCAGTAAGACGACAGCGACACCTAGCCATAACAAGCGGTTTTGCAATAACACTCCCTCAAAACCAACCAGCAGGGTGTTTTTTTCCTGAATAGTCCAGTAGCGGGTGACATCAAAAAAAGTGCGTAAACCAAAAGGATCTAACAAGGCCGCCCAAACCCGGTATTCTGGTAAACGCGCCACTGAGCCCGACACTATATAAAGCACCAGCAGCACCACAGCTATCAGATACAACGCCATCATGGAGCGAAAACGTGCTGCTATGGCGTAAAACAAAGCTGAGATGATAAAGAAGCTCGGAACAGACAACACCAGATAGTTATAAGCATAAGCCCAGAGGTCAGTGGGACCAAAACGGCTGGCGTCGACCCATGGCATAAAACTCGCTAACAGCATGCCCACAGGTACAGCGATATAGACTAATAACACCACCAGATAGCTGCCAAAAAAGCGGCCGAACTGGTAGGCAAAAGGCGATAGCGGCTTGCTGTAGATCAGCTCTTCCATCTGGTGCTGCTGATTACGTACTGCACTGCTGCCGACAAAGTTCACCACCAGAAACATCGCAAATAAGCTTAAGGTGATCAGAGTTTGACCTATGGCATAAGGGCCATTTTTAAAGACTTCGCCCCCACCGCCAATGGTGACATTGTCAGAGGCAACAGATAAAAAGCTGATTAAAAACAGCAGTAAACTGACCACATAAAAAGACGGCTGACGCAGATAATAGCTCAGCTCAAAACGAGTCATTAATCCAAACATAACTTCTCCTAAGCTGCAGTCTGAGCTAAGCGATGATTGGATAAACAGGAGAAGTACACATCTTCAAGGCCAGCTGCTGTTGGCACAAAACCTTGTGGCGCTTGATCGGCAAACACATTCAGTACAGTGCGACCAGCAAATAAGCGCTTGGAGATCACCGGCAATACTTTTTCCAGTTCAGCGGCCTCCTGTTGCGACACAGTTTTAGTCCAGATTTGGCCATTTACTTTGTCGATCAACTCCAGTGGATTACCTTGCAATAAAATCTGGCCGCCAGCGAGCACAGCCATAGCAGGACACAGCTCAGCCACGTCATCTACTATGTGAGTAGATAAAATAATAACTTTTTCTTCGCCCAGACTGACCAACAGGTTATGAAATCTGTTGCGCTCTTCCGGATCCAAACCAGCAGTGGGTTCGTCAACAATCAATAAATCCGGGTTACCCAACAAAGCCTGAGCTATACCAAAACGCTGGCGCATACCGCCGGAAAAACCGCTTACAGCTTTATCTTTATGCTGAAATAAGTTGGTGTGAGCCAACAAACCTTCAACCAGCTCTTTGCGCTCTTTTTTCTGAGAGAAACCTTTCAGTACCGCCAGGTGATCCAATAAATCAAAAGCGCTGATACGTGGATAAACGCTAAAATCTTGCGGTAGATAACCGAGGGTTTTACGCAACGCCTGCGGGTCTTTTAATACATCAATGCCATTAAAGACTATGCTGCCGCTGTCGGGTTGTTGTAAGGTTGCGATAGTACGCATCAATGAGGATTTACCAGCACCATTCGGACCCAACAGGCCAAACATACCTTTGCTGATCGATAAATTGACGTCATTCAGCGCTTTCACGCCGTTGTCATAGGTTTTGGTCAGGCTTTTAATTTCCAGCATAGGGAGCTCCTTGTTATGGTGTCTTGTATTGAAGATACCCAAAGTAATTGGAGTTGCGGGGAGGCGACAAGTGCGCGAGACCCCAGGAGCATAGTTGTCCTATGTGCAATTGGGTTGAAGCGAGAACTCGCAACTCACGTCAACCATCATGCACCACAAACTGCTGGGGCGAGAGCACGCAGTCAACAAAGCTGCAGCTTCAAGTACGAAGGGTATACACTAAGTTAACATGGAGCTTGTTGAGTAGAAACTAATCAATGAGTTACAAATGAAGTGAAGTTGTAACAAGTTATTAAAGGACCAGAGCATAGGCTCTGACCGTCCAAACTACATTTTTAAGCCCACATAGTTATCGCCGCAGCTAAAAGCCACTACTTTACTGATTTCCTGCAGGCTTAAACCAGATTCCTGTTGCCACTGGTTAAATTGCTCTTGGATCGCTTTCTGGTTTTTCTGACTGGTTAAGCCACCTTCGACCACACCAAAGTTGCGCAGATAAGCTTCTAAATCCTGACTGATAATAAAGGTATCTTTGCCCAGCATACGTAAGGCATAAGCCCCGGTGTTACCACCTAACCTGCTGCCGTGCTTTTTCAGGTAACCCCACAAGCCGATAATATCTTCACCTGGCCACTGAGCTAAAAAGGCGCCAAAACTGCCATATTTGTCAGCCACTTGCTGGATCATCAGCGCGTTTTCCCTTATCGCAAAGACTTTGGTGGCATTGCGGATAATGCGTGGATCTGTGGCTTTGGCTGCCAACATTTCGTCACTCATCAGCAGCATTTTTTCCGGTTCAAAACCAAAGAAGATCTCTTCAAAACCAGGCCACTTTTTCTCTACCACAGACCAGACAAAACCAGACTGGAAGATTTTTTTGCTGAATTCACTCAAGCATTGAGCATCTGTCAGCTGCTGCAATTGCGCTGCAGTACGAGGTTTAGTTAACAAAGACTGCAAGGCAGCCTTACCACCCTTACGCTCGGCAGCACGTTGATAAATAATGGAAAACTTCTCTGGATATGCCATCCGTGTTATCGCCTTTTTAACTTAATACTGTGCCGCTGAGCACAAAACACTGCTTACTCTGTGCCTTTTAGTGACTCTAAAGGCTCAAACAAATCTGGTAAAGTTTTCAGGCACTGCAACAGTGCGTATAAAAAAACGCCGTGATGAGCACCCAATTCAAATTGCTGAATACTTTGCCAAACTTCATTACCAGCTGAGATCAGCATTGCGACAAAAATCAGCATATTTAGCCAGGGATTTTGAGTAATAGTTTCGATAAATTGTTTAATCTTCATAGCCTTAGCCTCTGTTGTTCTTAGGCTAACTATAGAGCAATTTCCTAAATCAACAACAAAAGCTAAGGCAGATAAAACAATTAGGCCGCTATCCCCATATGACGTAATAGGGCCGCATTCGATGGCTCACGGCCGCGGAAAGCTTTAAACAGCTCCATAGGTTCTGCGCTGCCACCTTTTTCTAAAATGCAGTGCAGGAAATCCTGCCCCACAGCGGCATTAAAAATACCTTCCTCTTCAAAGCGGCCAAAGGCATCGGCCGACAGCACTTCAGCCCATAAGTAGCTGTAATAACCTGCACCATAACCGCCAGCGAAAATATGGCTAAACCCATGCTGGAAGCGATTAAAACGTGGCGGCACTATGACAGAAACCTGCTGGCGCACATCGTCCAGAATTTGCTGCACACGACCGCCTAAAGCCGGGTCATATTCGGCATGCAAACGGAAATCAAACAAGGCAAATTCCAGCTGACGCACTAAAAACAGTGCAGATTGGAAGTTTTTCGCCGCCAGCATTTTATCCAACATATCTTGTGGCAAAGCTTCGCCTGTCTGGTAATGACCAGAAATTAACGCCAAAGCTTCTGGCTGCCAGCACCAGTTCTCTAAAAACTGACTGGGTAATTCCACCGCATCCCATGCCACCCCGCTGATACCAGCCACAGCGGATGCATCCACTTGCGTCAGCATATGGTGTAAACCATGGCCAAATTCATGGAACAAAGTGACCACTTCGTCATGGGTAAATAACGCAGGTTTACCACCCACAGGTTTATTAAAGTTACAGGTTAAATAGGCCACAGGATGCTGCAAACTGCCATCGGCTTTCCAGCGCCGGCCCTGACAATCATCCATCCAGGCTCCACCGCGTTTTTTCGCGCGAGCGTATAAATCCAGATAAAAACTGCCACGTAGCTCACCTTGAGCATCAAAAATATCGTAGAAGCTGACATCCGGATGCCAGACATCGACACCCTCACGTTTTTGCACGCTGATGCCAAACAGTTTATTCAATACGCTGAATAAACCCGGCACTACTTTGGTTTCAGGGAAATAAGGCCGCAAAGCTTCGTCAGAAATAGAGTATTTCGCCTGTTTTAACTTTTCAGAGTAATAAGTCACATCCCAGGCATTAAGCTCTTCCACACCATAGTCAGCTTTAACAAAAGCTTTCAGCTCAGCCAAATCCTGCAACGCCTGCGGCTTGGCGCGGCGGGCTAAATCTGCGAGGAATTCCAGCACTTGTGCCGGGCTTTCTGCCATTTTGGTCGCCAGAGACTCTTCCGCAGCGTTATCAAAGTCCAGCAACTGCGCCAGTTCGTGCCGTAGTGCCAGAGTTTCTTCAATAATAGCTGTGTTATCAAACTGACCAGCCGTTGGGCCTTGATCGGATGCGCGGGTGCAATAGGCTTGATACAACTCAGCACGTAAGTCACGGTTGTCGGCATAAGTCATAATGGCGATATAGCTTGGGAATTCGAGTGTAAAAACCCAACCGGATAATTCTTTTTGCGCCGCCGCTTCTGCCGCTGCTAATCTGGCATCTTCAGGTAAACCAGCCAGCAGACTTTCATCTTCAATATGTTTAAACCAGGCTTGAGTAGCGTCCAGCGTATTGTTAGAAAAACTCGAAGCTAAATCGGAAGAACGGCTTTGAATTTCACCATAGCGCTGCTTTTTCTCATCGGACAAACCAATACCGGACAATTTAAAATCGCGTAACGCGTTTTGAATCACTTTTTGCTGCGCTGTAGTTAAAGTAGCGTACTCCACACTTTGCGACAGCTTTAAATAGGCCTGATACAAACCTTCGTGTTGGCCGACATAAGTGCTGAAATCTGATAACAGCGGCAGGCAGCTTTCGTAAGCTTCGCGTAATTCAGGGCTGTTTTTTACTGAATTTAAATGCGATACAGGCGACCAGAATTTACCCAACTCATCGCTGTTTTCTTCCAGCGCCACAATCAGTGACTGCCAGCTTGGGTTTGGCTCCTGTACTACAGCTTCGATATCGGCAGTACAGAGTGCAATCAACTGCTCTACACGGGCTTTGATTTGCGAAGGGTCGATTTGACTAAATACAGGTAAGGCTTGGGTCATGGTTTATCTCTTCTGGCCTTTGAAAACGTAGCGTTTGATTTCACGCTGGCTATAACAGCAGTATTGGGGCTTTTATAACATTCTCAAGCAATTTACTGCAGCGTCAGGCAGATTTATGCCCAGTTTTTGTAAAACGCCTTGAGTTCCACCACAATAGCCTCATATTAAAACCCAACAAAACAACAGCAAGGCTGAGCAACATGACTGAACATTTTGACTATATCGCCATAGGCGGCGGCAGCGGCGGTATTGCCAGCGCCAACAGAGCGGCCAGTCATGGCCAGAAATGCGCCATTATTGAAGCCAAATATTTAGGTGGTACATGCGTTAACGTAGGTTGCGTACCGAAAAAAGCCATGTGGTTTGCAGGTCAAATTGCCGATGCCTTTAAATACGCACCGGATTATGGCTTCGATGTTGAAATGCCAGCTTTAAATTGGGCAAAGTTGGTCGAGAGCCGCGAAGCTTATATCTCGCGCATCCATGGTTCTTATGACAGAGTGCTGACAAAAAACGGCGTGACCGTGATTCGGGGTTTTGCCCGCTTTGTTGATAAAAACACTGTTGAAGTAGATGGCAAACTTTACAGTGCTGACCATATCACCATAGCCACAGGTGGTCGGCCTGTGCGCCCGGATCTACCTGGTGCAGAACTGGGTATAGACAGCGATGGCTTTTTTGCCTTACAAAGCCAGCCACAACGCGTGGTCGTCGTCGGAGCCGGTTATATTGCGGTAGAAATTGCCGGCGTAATGCAAGCCTTGGGCAGTGAAACCCATTTATTAGTGCGCAAAGACAAACCACTGCGCAGCTTCGACCCTATGCTATCCGATACTTTAGTCGAGTTGATGGCCAAAGATGGCCCGAAATTACACACTCATACCGAAGTAACTTCTGTCACTAAAAACTCCGATGGATCTTTAACTGTACAACTGTCTACCGGCAGCAGCCTCACTGTAGATTGCCTGATTTGGGCTATAGGCCGCGAGCCGGCCAATGACAAGCTGCAGTTGGAAAAAGCAGGTGTGAAGTTGGACAAAGAAGGTTTTATTCCTACAGACGACTACCAGAATACCAATGTGCCGGGTATTTATGCTGTGGGTGATAACACAGGTCGCTTAGCTTTAACACCAGTCGCAGTAGCAGCTGGACGACGCTTGTCCGAACGGTTATTTAATAATAAACCAGACAGCAAACTGGATTACAACACAGTGCCGACAGTAGTGTTTTCGCACCCTCCTATTGGCACTATAGGCTTAACCGAAGACGAAGCCCGCCAGCAGTTTGGCGATGACCAAATTAAAGTCTACCGCAGCGAATTTGCCGCTATGTATACGGCTTTAACACAACATCGTCAGCTCACGCGGATGAAACTGGTTTGTGCTGGCGCTACGGAAAAAGTCGTAGGTTTGCATGTGATAGGTTTTGGCGCTGATGAAATGCTGCAGGGTTTTGGTGTGGCGATAAAAATGGGTGCCACCAAAGCCGACTTTGATAACTGTGTGGCTATACATCCGACTTCTGCAGAAGAATTCGTCACCATGCGTTGATCACACTACAGGGCAGGCTCAGTGCCTGCCCTTGTGCCATGCTATTTAGCCTCTACCCTGCCATATCGATCTGAAAACCGCACTATGTCATCTTCGCCTAAATAAGTACCTGATTGCACTTCTATCAGCTCCAGCGGAATTTTCCCCGGGTTTTCCAGCGCATGCACTGCGCCTAAAGGTATATAGACTGACTGATTTTCTGACAGCATGCTGTCAATGCCATCTATGCTGACTAAAGCCGTACCAGCCACTACTATCCAATGTTCAGCTCTGTGATGATGCATTTGCACTGACAGCTTCTGGCCAGGATTCACCGTAATATGCTTGACCTGATAACGCTGGCCTTGATCAATAGAGTCATATTTACCCCAGGGTCTGTAGACTTCGCGATGAACTTTATGCTCGCTACGCCCCAAATCTTTCAGCTGCTGTACTATAGCTTTTACGTCCTGCACTCTGTCTTTAGCTGCTACCAATACTGCATCCCTGGTTTGCACTACGACGGCATTATGCAGCCCGACAGTAGTCACCAGGCCGGTTTCGGCAAACACATAATTATCCGTGCTGTCGCAACTCAGCACATCACCTTTGTGTACGTTGCCTTCAGTGTTTTTTGCAGAAAGATCCCATAATGCCGACCAACTGCCAACATCACTCCAACTGGCCTCCAGCGGAACTACCATTGCAGCTGCGGTTTTTTCCATCACTGCATAATCAATAGATTCAGATGGACAAGCCAAAAAGGCCTGTTTATTGACACGAATAAAGTCCAGATCCGGGTCGACCTCCGCCATAGCTTGCTCACAAGCCGCATAGATATCAGTCCTGTGTTGTTTCAGCTCTGCCAGATAACGGCTGGCTTTAAACAAAAACATGCCGCTGTTCCAGTAATACTCACCACTTTTTACATACTGCAATGCAATATCAAGCTTAGGTTTTTCAACAAACTGCGCCACCTGATAGGCTTCAGCATCATTTAATGTCTTACACTCTCCTCTTTTGATATAGCCATAGCCTGTTTCAGGTGCTGTGGGCACAATACCAAAAGTGACGAGCTGATCCGCATTGGCGAATTCTGTTGCAGCCACAACGGCCTGCTGAAATGCATCAAGGTCCGCAATCACATGATCGGCCGCCAGCACCAGCAATAATGGATCCTGACCTTTTTTAATCGCAGTTAAGGCAGCGAGCGCTATAGCAGGAGCAGTATTGCGACCGGCAGGCTCTAAAATAATATTGTTATTGAGCTGATTGATCTGTCTTAGTTGTTCAGCTGCCACAAATCGGTGATCTTCATTACAAATGACTAATGCAGCCTCAGCATTTAGCCCCTGTAAACGCTTCACTGTAGCCTGCAGCAGGGTCAAGTCAGCATCGAGCTTTAAAAACTGTTTAGGCATTAAATCACGGGACAAAGGCCATAGTCTGCTACCAGAGCCACCCGCCATAATCACAGGTAAAATCATCTTTATTCCTTGTTATTCAGGTACCTGATCGGTTTTACTCTCTAACAGACAGCATAACTGCAGATACAGCGGCAACACAAAGCAACTTTTTCTTGTTTTATCTATCCAAGGCCAGCTCAATACCGCAAAAAATCTCAATTGAGCAGCATTTTAGTTTGATACAAATAAGGGGTTATGTATAAAATCGGGCCTCGTATATTACACAAACTTCATATACTGTTCTGAGCCTTTTACCACGCTTAATCCGATAAAACATAGCTACGTCAGCTTAGGTTATGCCCTATCAAAGGGTAAAACTTTAATATTAATGCATAGTCATTTGCCACACTGTGACCAGCATCTATCTATAGGGTTTAGTAAAAACCTGATTATATAACAGGAGTTTAGTATGGCGATTAGTGCAGTTCTGCCATTAAAAGCAAGCGGTAGTTACGATGTAAACGATCTGAAGCGCGCTCATATCTTATTTATCTCATTACAGACTTTTGTTGCCGCAGGAACTATCTCGGAGATTTTTGTTTTAGTTCCAGCCGCTGAGGTAGAGCTGGTACAACAGGAATACAGCTGCTGGCAAGGTCTGAATATTAAAGTGATGGCAGAAGATGATTTACTGCCTGAATTTAAAAAGTACCCAAAAATGCGCGGCTGGCGCAAACAACAGCTGTTAAAAATTGCCATCGCCAATTTAGTTGAAAATGAGTTTTATCTGACTCTGGATGCAGATGTGATTTGCCTGAAACCTTTGGATGAAAGCAAACTTATTATCGAAGGCAAAGCGTTGCTGCAGTACGAGCAACGATCACAACATCCTAAATGGTGGAAATCTTCTGCCCGTATTCTGAAGATGGATCCGAATGTCGGGCCAAAGGGACTGGGCATGACGGTTACGCCTGCATTACTGTCCAGAACCCTAAGCAAAAAGCTGATGGCGGAGCTATCGCCAACGACGTCGTCCGCTAAAACAGCAGAAAACTGGGTCGATGCATTGTGTTCACTGCACGATCCGGCGAACCCAAAAAACTGGTGGATAGGCCGCTTCCTCAAACTGAAATGGACTGAATATTCGCTTTATTATTTGTGCGCTATGAAACTGGGTTTATTGGATCAGTTCCATGTCATTGCTGGCACAGCTCAAACACCGGCCTTGTTGTTGATCCATGATTCACACCCTTATGAATCCTGGAACATAACTGGTAGTTTCGATTTAGCTAACCCTGGGCTATTTTGTGTCGTAGGTAGTAAAAGCAGGATCCCGCCAAAAGAAGTCTGGGCCAAAGTTGGTCCCTTTATTCAGGGTGATAACCCACAGCCGCCACTCTAAAAGGCTCAGGACCTGAACGCGAACTTGTCTGGCGTTCAGGTTCCAGTTTTACTGAAACAAACCGTGCATTAGCACAACTTTGTTAGCTATAGGATCGAAAACGAGCGGCGTCCAACACTGCGCATAAGTGAGCTATAGCACCGATAATAGCAGGTATAATTAACCACCAAAGTGCATAACCTACCAATGTAATTGCAAAAAATAGGATAGCTGCGAATAAGCGACCTTGTAATAACTGGCCTAAACCAGGGACAAAAACACTACACAATGCGGCAAGTACATTGCCGCCAGATCCTTGACCTGACATAAGTTTTACTCCACTTTGTTTTGCCTTTAGCTTAACAAAGCACAACTTCAGGGCGCAGACTTTTTTTTGTCACAAAACATTAAGCCATCCCTTGTCAAGCTGGTTTGCTATGTGTGCTCCAAAACTACCAGATTAAAGGAGCCGTTATTGCTGCAACACAAAATGCAGCTGATTACGCACCGCCTCCGGATCTAAATGGGTAAAAGGCAAAATCAAATCCATTTTGCCGTTTTGATCCAAATCTTCGGTTGAAGCCAGCATGCCATTCAGCGGTATAGCTTGCTTTAATCTAATGCTTTTGCTGCTGAACAGTTTTTCTTTGGCGCTTTGATAGACCTTTAAGTGATCCTCGTCCCCTATCAATAGCAGAGAGGGTGCTTGTTCAGACGCTAGAGCTTTGAGTACAGGTAAGTTCACCTGAGCGTTGCCAATACTGACCTGAGCAGTCGCATCCTGCCGATAGACTGGTTTATCCGGAAATTGACCACTTGGCAGCTGAGGGAAAAATTGCAGCTCCATATTTGCAGTTCCAGCTAGCAAAGCCCGCACTAAAGTACCAATACCAAATTCAGCAGCTGGGGTGAAAAAATCCAGCTTTTTGTCATTGTTTAAGTCAGTAAATACAGGTTCAGACTGAATACCTTTGGTATTGATTAAGGCATCAGGCTCAGGTTTAAACAACAGCTTGCCTTGTTCTGTTTTGCCATAGTGAATGCGATAGCTGTAGCTTTGCTCTACCGCATCAGCAAATTGCTCCTGGCGAACGATAAGATCAGCAATACTGTCGTTGTTTAAATCTTTTACCTCATACAATCTGTTAATCGATAAACCTTTGAAACTGCGGCCATCACCACCTCGCAATTCAGCCAAAGCATCAGGCGTTAAACCCAGCCCCAGTTGAATCGTCTGAGCCTGAGTGGAGAAGCCGTTTTCCTCTTGCAGATATAACAGCAGGCTGTCGTCTATGGCAAAAGCAATATCAGTGCGGCCATCGGCATTCCAGTCCAAAAAGTGGGCCTTGCGGCTGGTGTAGTCCGGGTTTTCATCAAATAGGCGGGATTTAGCATCCACAGCCAAAGAGAACTGACTAAAGCTGCCATCCTGTTGCTGCATGTAAACATGATGGGATTTAAAGTCTGGCACTATAAAGTCTGACAAACCGTCTTTATTAAAATCATATACAAAATCCAGTTTCATCAATCTTTTGCCGTCCACAGTGCGATACAAAGATTCGGTATTTAATAGTCGTTGCCAACTGCCGTCAGCAGCATTAAAAGCGCTGATGCCTTCTGTGCCTAATACCACTAACTGTTCTGTACTCTGGTTTTTGATGCGGGCTTTTTGGAAAAACTGCGCTTGTGTGGGAATTGGAACTTGTTTTGCGATATTGGTGGTTAAATCAACCCAACTGAGCCAACGACTGTCTGAGGAGTGGCCAGATTGAAGCAGAGCCTTGGCTTGAGGGATAAACAGGCTATCGCCATTGGCCGGATGCTCCAGTTGCACCTGTACCTGTTTAAAGTCTGCAGCCATTAAAGGTTCGGCACTCATGACTGTGGTGGCAGCTAACCCGACCATATACTTCAACATCTTCATTCCCTGTTACTCCATGTGGCTTGGGTATACGCAAAAACTGCTATTCGGAGATCAACAAAGGAAAAAAGTTCCTGCCCACCCTGATAACAGCGTAAAATATTGAATTGTTTCCTGTTCCAACCGCTAAGCGGCCAACCCAAGAGAGTTTTTATGTCAATAAACTGGTTCCCAGGCCATATGCACAAGGCCCGTAAAGAAATTGCGCAAGTCATGCCGCAGGTCGATATCATTATCGAAATGCTGGACGCCCGCATTCCTTTTTCCAGTGAAAACCCTTTGGTGCCTGAGCTGCGTGGTGACACTCCGGTAATTAAAGTTCTGAACAAAGCTGACTTAGCAGACCCTGCTGTGACTGCCTTATGGGTCGAGCGCTTTGAACAGGAAAAGGGCATAAAAGCCATTCCTATTAGTCAACAAAACCCTGAACAAATCAAGGCGTTATTAGAGCTTTGTAACCAGATGCTGCCCGACCGGAATTTAGATATACGTGGCGCCCGCGCTATGATTATGGGTATTCCGAATGTGGGAAAGTCCACCATCATTAACACCTTGGCAGGTCGAACTATTGCCAAAACAGGCAATGAAGCTGGCGTCACCAAAGTACAGCAGCGGATCAAACTGGATAACAATGTAATCTTAACTGACACCCCAGGCTTTTTATGGCCTAAGTTAAGCCCGGCCAGTTGTGGTTATCGTCTGGCTGTGACGGGAGCCATCAAAGACACGGCTTTTGATTACGCCGATATCGCAATTTTCGCCGCAGATTATTTGCTCAAAGCCTATCCGCAGCAAGTCATGGCGCGTTATCAGCTGACAGAACAGCCAGAAAATGACGTTGCCCTGTTAGATGCCTTGGGTGAACGTCGCGGCTGTATGCGTAAAGGTGGTGTGGTTGACTTACAAAAAGCAGGTTCAATTTTAATTACCGAACTGCGTGCTGGCTTGTTTGGCCCTGTCAGTCTGGAAACACCAGATATGGTGACAGAGGAATTACACAATGCTAAGTTAGAAGAAGCCGTAAGAGCTGCTGAAAAAGCAGAGCGGGAAAAAATCCGCCAGCAAAAAGCCAAGAAAAAATACCGTTAGCCCGGCAGGTCCGGCGACGGACCAACCAGGGAATAGTGCTATGCGTCGTTTTACTCCATCAGTGTTCAGTCTGTTATTGTTTGCCAGTGGCGCTTTATCCGCCGCTCCTGTAGTACTGCATAATATTCAGGGTTATGGTTTTGATGAAAAAGGTGAGATCACCAGATTCAGTCATTTTGTATTTGATAATCAAACCGGCAAAGTTTTAGCCCGAGGTGATCAATCAGCAGTAGCGGCCTACAACAAAGCTGAGAAAATAGATGGTAAAGGCCAGACTTTATTACCGGGTTTAATTGACGGTCATGGTCATGTGCTGGGTTTAGGCCAAAACCTGAATCAGGTGGACCTACGAACCAGTAGCAGCGAAGCTCAGGCTGTAGCGCAAGTGGCAGCATTTGCCAAAAGTCACCCGCACTCGCAATGGATTTTAGGACGTGGCTGGAACCAGGTCCTGTGGCCAACTCAGCAATTTCCGGGTAAAACCTTGCTGGATGAAAGTATCAATGACAAACCAGTCTGGTTAACCAGAGTTGACGGGCATGCTGGCTGGGCCAATAGTAAAGCACTGCAATTGGCTGGCATCAGCAAAGAAACCATAGACCCACCAGGTGGCGAAATTATCCGCGACAAAGAAGGTAACCCAACCGGCGTGCTGATAGACAACGCCATGTTATTGCTGGAAAAACAAATACCCCAGCAATCTGAACCAGAGCGCTTAGCCGCCTTAGACGCTGCGTTTCAACACTTATTGGCTTTAGGTATTACCTCGACACACGATGCTGGTGTCGATCAAGCGAACTTACAAAGTTATCAACAACTACGTAAAGACAACAAACTGCCGCTGCGTATTTACGCCATGTTATCGGCTACTGATCCGAATTTAGCAGACTGGTTAAAAGCCGGCCCTTTGCTGGATAAAGAGGATATCTTTGTTGCCCGCTCTGTCAAAATTTATGGTGACGGCGCTCTGGGTAGCCGCGGTGCTGCTTTAATAGAACCCTATTCTGACAAGCCAGGCCAAAAAGGCTTATTTGTCACTCAGCCAGACAAGTTAACTGCTGTGATGAAACTGACGCTGGACGCAGGCTTTCAAACCAATGTGCACGCTATAGGCGATTTAACTAATCGCCTGGTGTTAGACAGATTTGAACAGCTGGCAAGCAAAGAGCAGTTGGAGCAAGGCCGTCATCGTATTGAGCATGCACAGATTGTTTCTCCTAAAGATATTCCACGTTTTGCCCAGCTGCATATTCTGCCTGCGATGCAACCTACACACGCCACTTCAGATAAAAACATGGCAGCAGATCGGCTAGGTATAGCCCGTTTGCGTGGTGCTTATGCCTGGAAATCTTTTGTTGATCAGGGTAGCCGCATAGTCGGAGGCTCAGATTACCCGGTCGAGCTGGCGAATCCGTTTTATGGCATTCATGCTGCTGTGACCCGTCAGGATCAGCAAAATCAACCTGTAGGTGGTTGGTTGCCGGAGCAGCGCCTGACCTTAACTCAGGCGTTAAAATCTTTTACCGTCGACGCTGCATATGGCGCCTTTCAGGATCAAAGTATGGGCTCGTTAGCGCCAGGCATGTGGGCTGATTTTATTTTGGTCGACCGCGACATTTTTAAAGTTGCACCAGAGACCTTGTGGCAAACCAAAGTGCAACAAACATGGGTTGCTGGACAACAAAAATACAAGGCTCAACTGTAGGGGCGGGTTTTATCCCCGCCCGCCTTACCGACCACTCGATGTCCAGAAAAAAAGCGCAGTCAAAGCGGCTGCGGCTTCAAGTAAGAAGGGTTTATGATTAGTCAGAAATGGTCGAAGCTGATTCGGTCCCTGCAGCAAAAAAAATATCGAAAAACCGAGCAACTGTTTTTTGTCGAAGGCGAAAAGTCTGTGCTGGAATTGCTGCACAGCGCCTGGAAAGTGCGGGCAGTCTTCGGCACTGAACAGTTCTTACAACACCACCATGGGCTGTGCAGTAAAGCCGATTTAGTACAGCAATGCACTGAACATGAGTTGGTGCAGGTGGGTACTTTTAGTAGTAATAACGCCGCTCTGGCCGTGGTTGAAATACCGCTCGCCATGCCATTTAAAGAGCAACAAGGCGAGTGGGTGCTGGTTTTGGATCAAATCAATGACCCGGGCAACTTGGGCACTATAATCCGGGTCGCCGATTGGTATGGTATTCGCCATATCCTCTGTTCGCCCGACACAGTGGATTTATACAACCCCAAAGTGATAGCGGCGGCTAAAGGCTCGTTTTTACGGGTACAGATGTTTTATCAGGAGTTATTGCCTGTATTAGCGCAAAGCAAAATGCCGGTTTATGGTGCTTATCTCGAAGGCGAGTCCGTGCATCAATTAAAACTCAGCAGAGCTGGGGGTTATCTGGTGATGGGCAATGAAGCCAATGGTATTAGTCCGCAATTAAAACCTGTCATCAGCCACCCTGTGACTATCCCCAGTTTCAGCGACACAGAATCACTGAATGTAGGTATAGCAACAGCCATTTTATGCGACAACTTTAAGCGCCTGTCTGCATCTTAGAAGCTCTGAGTTATAACGGATCCGTCTGTAAGCACTAAGTCGGATCCGCTACACTAAGCACAATTATTTCTGCCCTATTGAGGTTTTATGTTCCCTACCCTCGAAGATCATGTTGGCCAAACACCTTTAGTACGGCTGCAACGTATGGCTAATCACACGCAGAGCACTGTGTTATTAAAGCTTGAAGGCAATAATCCCGCCGGTTCGGTCAAAGACAGGCCTGCTCTTTATATGTTGCAACAGGCAGAACTACGCGGCGACATAAAACCAGGAGACTGCCTGATTGAAGCGACAAGCGGCAATACAGGTATAGCTCTGGCCATGGCTGCGGCCATTAAAGGCTATAAAATGAAGCTAATTATGCCGGACAATATGACAGATGAGCGTAAGGCATCGATGCGGGCTTATGGCGCTGAGCTGATTTTAGTCAGTAAAGAGCAAGGCATGGAATATGCCCGTGATTTAGCCAAACAAATGCAGGCAGATGGCCAGGGTTTAGTACTGGATCAGTTTAATAACACCGACAACCCGGCAGCACATTTTGCATCTACTGGCCCTGAGATCTGGCAACAAAGTTTGGGTAAAGTCACACATTTCGTCTCCAGCATGGGCACAACTGGCACTATTATGGGCGTGTCCCGTTATCTGAAGCAGCAAAATGCCGACATTCAAATCATAGGCCTACAGCCAGCGGAAGGCAGCAGTATTCCGGGAATACGTCGCTGGCCCGAAGCTTATTTACCTGGCTTTTATGAAAAGCAGCGTGTGGATCAAATCATCGATATAACCGCAGACCAAGCCTTAGCCACTATGCGTCAGCTGGCGCAGCAGGAAGGCGTCTTTTGTGGTGTCAGCTCTGGTGGCGCTGTTTATGCGGCATTACGTCTGGCCGAACAGCTGAATAATGCCGTCATAGTCGCCATTATCTGCGACCGCGGTGATCGTTATTTATCTTCAGGAATATATTAGTGCCATTTGAATACTTAGCTTTACTGGCCGCTGTCTGCTGGGCTGTTGGCAGCTTATTATCCGCTACAGCCTCCAGTCATTTAGGTGCATTTGCCTTTACCCGCTGGCGTCTGGCTTGTGCAGCAAGCATGTTGTGGGTTTGGGCTTTTTTCAGTGGCGGCTTTAGCACTTTGGCTTTACCTCAATTACCGCTGCTGGCTATATCTGCTCTTATTGGTATTTTAATTGGGGATACCTCCTTATTTGCTTCTATGAACAGGCTAGGACCACGGCGCGCCGGTGTATTGTTTGCAACTCATGCGATGTTTTCTGTTTTGATGGCTTATCTGTTTTTAGGTGAATCTATTTGGGGCTGGACTTTAGTGGGTTGTGGTCTACTAAGCTCAGGCGTTATGACAGCCATAGTGCTGGGCCGCAGAGCAGAAGAGCAGCACCACTGGGAATCGAATCAATCCCAACTTCGATCAGGCATATTCTTAGGTTTAACTTCTGCTATTTGTCAGGCTGCCTCCACCTTAATGTTAAAACCTTTGATGGAGACGGATATAGACGCAGTAAGCGCTTCGGCAGTACGAATGACTGTCGCCTTATTTGCTCATCTGTTGCTGTTTTGGCTGGGCTTTAAAGTAGCTCGTCTGTACTTACCTATGACCAAAAAAGTCTTCGCTATGGTGTTTATCAATGCTGGCTTATCGATGGTGATAGGTATGACACTGATTCTGCAGGCTTTAAAAACTGGTGATGCAGGTTTAGTTGGTATGCTGTCTTCTGTCAGCCCTGTGCTGGTCGTGCCTTTGTTATGGCTAGTCTATAAAAGAAGGCCAGCAATTGGTGCCTGGATAGGAGCCAGCTTAACAGTAGCTGGCACAGTGCTGATTTTGCGGCAGTAAATGCTAGATAGCTTCTGGAATTTGGTTCTTGTGGTAATCAATCAGGCTTAATATTTCTGCCAAAGCTCCGGCATGACTTGGAGTCAGAATACCGTTGTGGCCAAAAATAATATCGTCCGACACTGCTAATACCCAGACTGCCTGCATATTGGCATCATCACAGCTCTGAATAGTACGACGAGCCTGCACCCTGGCACGAATACGCCAACCAGAGCGGTTGAGCTGCATCATGCAACCCGGTATAGCGTCGTGCTGAGCCAAGCTACTATGCAGATGAAGTGGAGTTTCACAATTGCCTCTGGGGCACTTATCAATATCGTGAGTGATAGCCCACGAATTCCCTACCGCTTGCTCACCATCTTTTAAGAAGTTAAAAGCTTCTTTTACCGCAAAATCTCCTTTAGATTGCAGTACCACCATGCTGGGTTTTTGCCGATCAACACTTAATAAAGTGTCGAGCGGTTTATACTCTTTGGCTGTTACCGCCGGGTTGAGCAGTAAATACAAATTAGGATTGTCTTTACCTGAATCAATCGCCTTTTTCACCCGAACTTTACTGGCATGCAAAGCAACTGAGCCACCTAAACTATGGCCAATAAAGATGTATCGTTTTAACAGGCCCTGTTCAACTACAGCGTCCAGCTTATCCAATAACTGACTGACACCTTGCTCTCCTACCAGACGAGAGACTCTTTTTCGCTGAAAAATGGTTGGAAAATCAAGAGGCTCCATCCAGCCTTCCGATTTATAGGAACCATCAAGCCACAAAGGATCATACTTGTCACCGCGCCAGCCTAAGTAAAGGCCGATAAGATTACGCTGTGGCGCTGCTTGCTGTAACTCTTTTATATACGTCTGAAAAGCGACAAAATTTGCATCAGTCGGAGCCGCATTTTGATGCCAGCCATGCACAAAAATCACCAGCTCAGCTGTAGCTGAATCAGGTTTTTTAATACGCTCAAACAGAGCCTGTTGCTGCTTTAAGTCATGAGGTTGACCTTCGTCGTTAAATTCAACGACATGAAAGTTGCTGTTGGCTGTATTTTTATCTGGGAAATGGTACTGCTTGTCAGGGATAGGAGTGACAAAAGTGGAGATCAGGACCAGCGTTAATAACATTAGTGGTGTTAATTTCAACCATGAACGCCAGCCAAGCCGGATCATTCTCAACCAAAGGTATTGCACCGCGCGAACTAAAATCAAACCACACCCAAAACTGCTGTAAAAACGGGCTGCATTATAGCCAACTGGTTGTGTAAAAGGTAGGTGGGAAATAGTGTGGATGTAGGTGGAATCGCGGAAAGCATTGCGCTGGCGGTGATGAATTAAGCAAGATTTGTTCTGAATTTGAGCGGTGAACAGTGCTCACCCCATTCTGGGGTTCTGGGTCAGCGGCAGCGGACCGTCTTGTCCGGCCGCTTGCAGAGCGCGCGGCGTCAAGGCGGAGTGAAGCCAAACAGTTGGCTTCCCTAAAGCCCGCCTCGACCCTGGCGACCGCCTGTGGCAACGCAAATAAGCAAAAAGGCCCAGTCTTTCGACTGGGCCTTCTGGCTTAATTGGGAGCCTGGCGGTGAACTACTCTCGCATGGCATCTGCCACACTACCATCGTCGCGGCTGCGTTTCACTTCTGAGTTCGGAAT
>Ga0247725_1000077_pt1 | contig 133383 bp, 115 predicted proteins | sample OKSTACKMCFT3sol_FD_183021 | JGI IMG/M metagenome (GOLD analysis project Ga0247725, IMG submission 183021) | Subsurface sediment microbial communities from gas well in Oklahoma, United States - OK STACK MC-FT3-sol | ecosystem: Environmental > Terrestrial > Deep subsurface > Rock core/Sediment...
TATTTTGAAGTATTTTGCGAGAAACCCGTTCAACTTCAAACACTTGACTCGCTGCGATCTCTCGTAGCGGGAGGCGAATCATACAGCGTTACAACCTGCTGTCAACTGCCTTTTTCACCGCTGCCGACCTGGTGATCGAAGCACCTCCGATACTACCTGAAACACTCAACTCATTGATTAACAAGAGGTTTTGCGTTTCGACTACGTCGGAAGTGGGGCGCATTATAAGGGGATCTGGAAGCCCGTCAACCTTTTATTTCAGGAATAGGAAAAGAACCGTGTCAGGGCTATCAGATGCTATTCGCATCCCGACCTTGCCAATACACATCCCGCTGCGCACTATATTGCGCACCCTTGCGCTTACAACAACGGAACCCAACATGAATTCCCCCCAACGCAGCCTGGCCACCACGCTGTTCCCCATCGGCTTGCTGCTGATCGCCATGGCTTCCATCCAGTCCGGAGCCTCGCTGGCCAAGAGCATGTTCCCAGTTGTTGGCGCCCAAGGCACCACAGCGCTGCGCCTCATCTTCGCCAGCATCATCATGCTGATTATATTGAGGCCCTGGCGCGCGCGCCTGGACGCCAGCACCCTGCGCAGCGTGATCATCTACGGCATGGCCCTGGGCGGCATGAACTTCCTCTTCTATATGTCCCTGCGTAGCGTGCCTCTCGGTATCGCTGTGGCGCTCGAATTCACCGGACCACTCGCGGTGGCGCTGTGGGCCTCGCGCCGAGCGCTGGATTTCCTGTGGATCGCCCTGGCAGTCGCCGGGCTGTTGCTGCTGATCCCCGTAGGCCAGACCGGCGCCAGCCTCGACCCGATCGGCGCAGCCTACGCCCTGGGCGCCGGTGTGTGCTGGGCGCTGTATATCCTCTATGGGCAGAAAGCCGGTGCCGAGAACGGCATCCAGACTGCCGCCCTGGGCGTAGTGATCGCCGCGCTGTTCGTCGCCCCCATCGGTATCGCCCATGCCGGCGCCGCATTGCTCACCCCTGCCCTGCTGCCGGTTGCCCTGGGCGTGGCGATCTTGTCCACCGCGCTACCCTACAGCCTGGAAATGGTCGCCCTGACCCGTATGCCCGCACGCACCTTCGGCACACTGATGAGCATCGAACCGGCCTTTGGCGCATTGTCCGGGCTGCTGTTCCTGGGCGAGCAGCTCACACTCTGGCAATGGCTGGCCATTCTCGCCATCATCACCGCCTCGGTGGGCGCTACCCTTTCCATGAAACGGGACGCGGCGCCACCCGTGGCTGCCGATTGATTTGAGAAATATTTTCATTTAGGCATCCAGCAGCCTTGTACCACCCGGCGTGGCTGATTAAGCTGTCACCAGATCATAATCTTGACGCTATCTACTGAGCGGCACATGGACGCCAGAGACCATCAGGGAAGAGGCAAAGCGCAAACTTCAGGCCCATTAATGTAGTCGGGCCGTATAAGGACAGGAATGAAACGTATTTTGCTCATCCTGGGCATCCTGGCCATCGCTGGATGTGCCGCGACAGCCAATACCGAGGTGAAACGAGGGAAAAAAGGCCTGCATATCAATTGCTCGGGACTCTCCTCGTCGTGGGAGAGGTGCTACAGCAAGGCCGCCAGCTCCTGCAGCAGCAAGGGCTATAAGGTCATCGCCCGCTCCGGTGACACCGACGAAGAGCCTGGCGATTACGTATTCGGCATAAACCCTGCCGGCTACACCAGCCGCAGCATGATCGTGATTTGCAAGTAACAGATGCATGAAGGGCAGCCAATGGCTGCCCTTTTCACATTCAGAGAGGTGCGGTCCGCCGTTCCAGCCAGGCCAGCGCTTCACCTTCCAGCAAAGGAGCAAGCCGCTCCCGTACTGTCTGGTGATAGCCATTCAACCAGGCGATATCCTCGCTGCCCAGCGCCTCGACCAACAGGCAGCGCGTGTCGATCGGGCACAGGGTCAAGGTTTCGAACGCCAGGAACTCGCCAAACTCGCTGGTGCCGACCTCGCGATTGACCACCAGGTTCTCGATACGCACCCCCCACTGCCCCGGCCGGTAGGTCCCAGGCTCGATCGAGCTGATCATCCCCGGCTGCATGGCTGTCTGCGGCGTGGCGGCCGCCTGGTAGGCGATCACCTGCGGGCCTTCGTGCACATTCATGAAGTAGCCGACACCGTGGCCGGTGCCATGCCCGTAATCGACCTGGTCGGCCCAGATCGGCGCGCGGGCGATGGCATCGAGCAGCGGCGAGAGGATCCCACGCGGGAACCTGGCCCTGGACAGCGCGATCATACCCTTGAGCACCCGCGAGCAATCCGCCTTCTGTTCGCGGCTCGGTTCACCAATCGGCACCATTCGCGTGATATCGGTTGTCCCGCCCAGGTACTGGCCACCCGAATCGATCAACAGCAAGCCATTGCCCTCGATCACGGCATGTGACTGCTCGGTGGCGCGGTAGTGCGGCATGGCGCCATTGCCGTTGTAGGCCGCGATGGTGGAAAAACTCAGCGACACGAAACCCGGACGGCGGGCACGGGCCGCGCTGAGCTGATCGTCGATGGTCAGCTCGGTAATGCGTTGCGTCCCCAGGTTCGTTTCAAGCCAGGCGAAGAACTCGCACAGCGCCGCGCCGTCCTGCTCCATGGCCTGACGGATATGGGCGAGATCCCCTTCACCCTTGCGCGACTTGCTCAAGGTCGTCGGATTGATGCCCTCGACCAGCCGCACCTGCTCATGCAGGTTATCCAGCAGCCCACGGGTGACCCGTGCCGGATCCACCAGCAGGCTGGCCGTGGCCGGAATCGCCGACAACGCGTCGCCGACCGCTTCATAGTCACGAACCTCGATACCATCGGCCGCCAACACTTGGCGCAGGTGCCCATCAACCTTGTCGCGCCCGACGAACAGGTACGCCTTGTCCTGGCTGAGCAACGCGAAAGAGACGAACACGGGGTTGTAGGAAACGTCGCTGCCACGCAGATTGAACAGCCAGGCGATATCGTCGAGCGTGGCAATAAAATGCCAGTCGGCGCCTTTTTCCTGCAGGGTGCCCCGCAGCTCGGCAAGCTTTTGCGCACGATTGACGGTCGCATGGGGCGGCAGGTGCTGGTAGACCGGATTGCCCGGCAGCGATGGCCGGTCGCTCCAGACCTCGGTCAGCAGATCGAGATCCGTACGCAGCTTTGCGCCCCGCGCTTGCAGACGCTCGCTTAACTGGCGGGCAGCGGCCACTGCCATGACCGCACCATCCACAGCCACGGTACCGTCGACCTCCGCCCCCAACCACTCCAACGCGCCTGGCTGCCCAGGCCGCAGCTTCATCAGTTCGATGCCACTGCCGGCCAGCTCCTTGTTCGCTTGCTCCCAATAGCGACTGTCAGCCCAGAGCCCAGCAAAATCCGCCGTGACCACCAGCGTACCCACCGACCCCTCGAAACCGGACAACCATTGCCGCCCCTGCCAATAGCCAGGCAGGTACTCGGACAGATGCGGGTCGGCCGAGGGCACCAGCAGGGCAGCAACGCCCTCCCGGGCCATGGCCTCGCGCACGCGGGCAAGGCGCGCCGGTACGGATTCGTGAAGCGGGGACTGACTGTTCATGCGCACTCCTGCGGATAGGTGTCGACGGGTCCAGGCCATCGATAATGAAACAGCTGGCGGGCGCCCGCAATCACCACGACCGTAACAAGGCATGCAGTGCCCCAAGTGTCCTGCCGACCGTCGATCCTTGCTCCTGAACTAAACAGCCTGCGCGCCTTCCCACCTCTTACACCCCCTGCGAACGCGAGGCTGGCCATGCCCCACTCCCGCGAACCGAAAAGCGCTGTCGTACTGCTCGATACCCGCGAGCACACACCCGAACACGAGCGGGCGACCCAACTGAGGATCGCCGAGTACCTGGCACGCCTGTTGGGCATCGAGCGCGTCGAGCCAACGCCTCTACCCGACACCGAAGCATGCTGTTACTACGTGCCGAGCGAAACCCTGGTCGATCCGGCGCGTCAGACGATGCTCGGCATCCAGGACGAGAACGACCTTTTCGGCGGAGCCGTCAGTCATCCGCACCTCGCTACCAAGGCTATCTCCCACCCGGTGCCTGCCGACGCCAGCTTCCCGCCCGGCTGGACCGATGCGTTTGCACGGCAAGCCTGCGATGCCCTGCTCCGTGGCTATACGGTGTTTTGCAAAGACGACGCCCGCCGGGCGGCCGAGCTGCTGCTGCGCGAGGGGCCGGTACGCATCAAGCCGGTGCTGGCCTGCGCCGGTCGAGGCCAGCAGGTCATCACCGACGCCCAGGCCCTGGAACCGTTGCTGGAGGGCATGGACGAACAGACGTTGGCACTGTGGGGCCTGGTCCTGGAAGAAGACCTCGACAATGTCGAGACCTTCAGCGTCGGCCAGGTCCGCGTGGCAGGGCTGACCCTCAGCTACCACGGTATCCAGCACCTGACCCGCGACCACGCTGGCACCGAGGTGTACGGCGGCTCCGATCTGGTGCTCGTGCGTGGCGACTACCAGAAATTGCTGCAATTGCCGCTTGCGGATCACCTGCGCCTGGCCATCACCCAGGCCATGGCCTACGAACAGGCCGCCGAACGTTACTTCCCCGGTTTTATCGCTTCACGCCGAAACTATGACATCGCCCGCGGCCGTGATAGCCACGGCCACCTGCGCAGTGGCGTGCTCGAACAATCCTGGCGCCTGGGTGGCGCCAGCCCGGCCGAGGTTCTGGCACTGACGGCCTTCGCCGAGGATCCGGCGCTGCAGCGGTTATGCGCATCGACCCACGAGGTGTTCGGCCGGGCGCGACTGCCCGCCGACGCCACACTGTTCTTTCAGGGGCACGACAGTGAACTTGGACAACTCAGCAAATATGCACGGATACGCGACCATGACCATCGAGAGTGAGATCGTGGAACTGCACGTCGAAGGGGAAAGCATCGCCGGCACGCTGGTCAGCCCCGGCAGCCGCATGCCAGGGATTCTTTTCGTCCATGGCTGGGGCGGCAGCCAACAGCGCGACCTGGCCCGCGCCCGGCAGATCACCGGGTTGGGCTGCGTATGCATGACCTTCGACCTGCGCGGCCACGAAAAGACCGAGAGCCAGCGCCTGACCGTCACCCGCGAACAGAACCTGGCCGACCTGCTCGCCGCCTACGACCGGCTGGCGAGTCACCCGTCAGTCGATCCCGGCGCCATTGCCGTGATCGGCAGCAGCTACGGCGGTTACCTGGCCACTCTGCTCACCCCGCACCGCCCCGTGAAGTGGCTGGCGCTGAGGGTACCGGCCCTGTACTGGGACGATGAATGGGACGCGCCCAAGCAAGCCCTGGATCGCCAGCGCCTGAACGCCTACCGCCTGCGCCCCCTCGGACCGGCCGACAACCGCGCCCTGGCAGCCTGCGCCGAGTTTGCCGGCGATGTGCTGCTAGTGGAGTCCGAACAGGATGACTACGTTCCCCACAGCACGCTGATGAGCTACCGCTCGGCGTTCGTCAGCGCCCATTCGATGACCCATCGCCTGGTCGATGGTGCCGACCATGCGTTGTCCAGCGAGGAAAGCCAGAAGGCCTACAGCGCGATGCTCACGGCCTGGATCAGCGAGATGGTCATCGGCGCGCGCCTGGACCGCTATCCGCACTATGCGCCCTGGTACGCCTGAGTACTGCCCAGCTGGCAATGCAGACCACCATCGGTGCCGCGCACAAGACTACGCAAGGTCTGGTAGGCGGCGAAATTCACCCCGCGCGCCTGGTGTTCGCCCAGCAGGTCGAGGAACGGTTCCTCGATGAAGCTTCCCGCGGCTGCCGCCCATGCCTGGCGTGATTGCCAGCGCAGGAGCTGGAGCACCCGGCGACCGTCGTCACTGACCTGGATGCTGACGCTCAGCAAGCCGTCGCAGCGTTGCGCCAGGTGTTCGCTGCGCACCACCAGCGCCTCGGCCAGGGCATCCTGGCGCAGTGGTGGGACGTCGTACTCGATCATCTGGGTGAACCACAGGGAATGGGTGTTGGCCGCCATGTTGCTTCTCCTCGTTTGGGCTCTTGCAGCAGATGGTCGTGGAGGGTAAAACCTCTAGCTAACTCAAGGTCAAGGATTTTATTGCCGATGAAGCCCCCTTCCTCCCAGGAACGCCTGCTCAGCGTCGGCCAGCTGGCCGCCCGTAGCGGCGTGGCCGTGACCGCCCTGCACTTCTACGAGACCAAGGGCCTGATCCACAGCACCCGCAATGCCGGCAACCAGCGGCGTTATCCGCGGGCCGTGCTGCGCCGGGTGGCGGTAATCAAGATGGCCCAGCGCCTGGGCATTCCCCTGGCCGACATCGCCGGCGCCCTGGATACCCTGCCCTGTGACCACACGCCCACCGCCGACGACTGGCAGCGCCTCTCGGCGCGCTGGCGCGACGACCTGAGCCGGCGTATCGACGAGTTGGTGATGTTGCGCGACCAGCTCGATGGCTGCATCGGCTGTGGCTGCATGTCGCTGAAAGAGTGCCCGCTGCGTAACCACCACGACCGGCTGGCCGATGAAGGGCCAGGCCCTCACCCACCCAGCCAGGATTGAGCCTCAGATCACCACATTGCGCACGAAACGCACCGCCTCCTCGCCATCATTGCGATAGGCGTAGCGGCAATCGCTGGGGAAGACGAAGAACTCGCCCTTGCCCAACTGCTGCTCGCCGCCTTCGATGACCAGCGTCAGGCGGCCTTCGGCCACATAGATCTGCTCGCTCCAGCCGGCGGCATCTGCCTCGCTGGCGTAGCACTCGCCGGGGGCGAGGGTCCATTCCCACAGCTCGACCTCGCGCCGGGCCGGGCTGCTGCCCAGCAGCACGGCGCGGCTGGCAGGGTGCACACCGGCCCAGGCCAGCTCGTCGATACGGCTGGTGTCGCGGCGATCGGGCGCCTGGATCAGGGTGCTGAATGCCACCCCGAGCGCTTCGGCGATCAGGTCCAGGGTGGTAAGGCTGACATTCTTCTCGCCGGCCTCGATGGCCACCAGCATGCGCCGGCTGACCCCGGAGCGTTCGGCCAGGGCGGCCTGGCTCAGGCCGGCGTCACCGCGCAGGCGGCGAACATTCTGGCTGACATGCTGCAGCACCGAAGCCCGGTGCTCGGAATCTTTGTGCACTATATTGCTCACTGGTAGGGGGTGCGCAGTATACTGCCCACTTTGCGGCGAATTGTGCGCCGCCCCTTCTGAGTGCGCAAGACCATGAGCCAGGCCTCCCCCAGCAAGCCCGCCGTCACCTTCCGCCTGAGCAAGGCCGAACTGGTGCTGGTGTTCATCACCATGCTCTGGGGCGGTACCTTCCTGATCGTGCACAACGTCATGACCGTCAGTGGCCCGATGTTCTTCGTCGGCCTGCGCTTCGCTGCCGCCGCGCTGTTCGTCGGCCTGGTGTCGGCCCGCTCGCTGGCAGGGCTGACCGCCACCGAACTCAAGGCCGGGGTGCTGATCGGCGTGTCGATCATGCTCGGCTACGGCTTGCAGACCATGGGCCTGCAGACCATCAGCAGCAGCCAGTCGGCATTCATCACCGCGCTCTATGTGCCCTTCGTGCCCTTGCTGCAATGGCTGGTGCTGGGCCGCCGCCCGGGCCTGATGCCGAGCCTGGGCATCGGCCTGGCCTTCGCCGGGCTGATGCTGCTGGCCGGCCCCGAGGGCGGCGCGCTGCACTTCAGCGAAGGCGAGCTGGTGACGCTGGTCAGCGCCGTGGCAATCGCCGGCGAGATCATCCTGATCAGCCGCTACGCGGGCAAGGTGGATGTGCGTCGGGTCACCGTGGTGCAGTTGGCCACCGCCTCGGCGCTATCGTTCCTGATGATCGTGCCTACCCAGGAGCCGCTCCCCGACTTCTCCTGGCTGCTGCTGGCCAGCGCGGTGGGCCTGGGCGCCATGAGCGCGGTGATCCAGGTGGCGATGAACTGGGCGCAGAAGTCGGTCTCGCCGACCCGCGCCACGCTGATCTATGCCGGCGAGCCGGTATGGGCAGGCATTGTCGGGCGGATTGCCGGCGAGCGTTTGCCTGGCGTGGCGTTGATCGGCGGGGTGCTGATAGTGCTGGCGGTGGTGGTGAGCGAGCTGAAGATTCGTCGCCAGGATGAGGCCGAGGCGTTGCCGGGCGATGACGCGCGTCAGCGCGAGACGGGATTGTAGGGTCTGTATGAAAAGTCTTGAGACGAAGGTCAGGCAAGGCGAAAACAGCCGAGGAAGCGGAGTTTACGGGTTGTAAATGAGCATTCCGAGGCTGTTTTCAACGCAGCATCACCGAGTATCAAGGCTTTTCATACAGAGCCTAGCCCTCCTGCACATCCTCGGGGCTGCAAAGCAGCCCCACGGCTACGCGCTCACCCGCTATGCTTTGTAAAAAACTGTTATAAAAAAACAGCTTGTCACAGCACATTTGTACGATCCTGCAACTGCTTGCGTGTTGGTGATCATCCCCCCGGCACGTATGATCCTTGGCAAACTTCTCAGAACAGAACGCTATGTCATTGATTGTGCTATTGCTTCTGCCCTTCGTGGGCAGTTGCCTGGCGGCTGTCCTGCCGCACAACGCACGCAACGCCGAGTCCATTCTCGCCGGGCTCGTGGCCCTGGTCGGCACCGTCCAGGTGGCGTTGCTGTACCCTCAGGTGGCCGATGGCGGGGTGATTCGCGAGGAATTCCTGTGGCTGCCCAGCCTGGGCCTGAACCTGGTCCTGCGCATGGACGGATTCGCCTGGCTGTTCAGCCTGCTGGTGCTGGGTATCGGCAGCCTGGTGGCGTTGTATGCGCGCTACTACATGTCGCCGCAGGACCCGGTGCCGCGCTTCTTCGCCTTCTTCCTGGCGTTCATGGGCGCCATGCTCGGCCTGGTGATCTCCGGCAACCTGCTCCAGCTGGTGTTCTTCTGGGAGTTGACCAGCCTGTTCTCGTTCCTGCTGATCGGCTACTGGCACCACCGCGCCGACGCCCGCCGCGGTGCCTACATGGCGTTGATGGTCACGGGGGCCGGCGGCTTGTGCCTGCTGGTCGGGGCACTGCTGCTCGGCCATGTGGTCGGCAGCTATGACCTGGACAAGGTCCTGGCTGCCGGCAACATCATCCGCCAGCATGCGCTGTACCCGGTGCTGCTGCCCCTCATCCTGATCGGCGCCCTGACCAAGAGCGCGCAATTCCCCTTCCAGTTCTGGCTGCCCCATGCCATGGCGGCGCCCACACCCGTCTCGGCTTACCTCCACTCGGCAACCATGGTCAAGGCCGGGGTGTTCCTGCTCGCCCGGCTATGGCCTGTGCTGTCGGGCAGCGAGGAGTGGTTCTGGATTGTCGGCGGCGCCGGCGCCGCCACCCTGCTGCTCGGCGCCTTCGCCGCGATGTTCCAGAACGACCTCAAGGGCCTGCTGGCCTATTCGACCATCAGCCACCTCGGCCTGATCACCCTGCTGTTGGGCCTGAACAGTCCGCTGGCAGCTGTCGCCGCGGTGTTCCACATCCTTAACCACGCCACCTTCAAGGCCTCGCTGTTCATGGCCGCGGGGATCATCGACCACGAGAGCGGCACCCGCGACATCCGCCGTCTCAGTGGCCTGTTCCGCCTGGTGCCATTTACCGCCACCCTGGCCATGGTCGCCAGTGCCTCGATGGCAGGGGTGCCGCTGATGAACGGCTTCCTGTCCAAGGAGATGTTCTTCGCCGAGACCGTGTTCATCAGCTCAACCGCCTGGGTCGAAGCGGCCCTGCCGGTGATCGCCACCCTCGCCGGTACCTTCAGCGTGGCCTATGCGCTGCGCTTCACCGTCGACGTGTTCTTCGGCCCTACGGCCGACGACTTGCCGCACACGCCCCACGAGCCACCCCGCTGGATGCGCGCGCCAGTCGAACTGCTGGTACTCACCTGCCTGGTGGTCGGCATTTTCCCGGCACAATCGGTCGGCCCACTGCTGGCCGCCGCCGCGCTGCCGGTCGTAGGCGGCACCCTGCCGGAGTACAGCCTGGCCATCTGGCACGGCTGGAATGCGCCGTTGATCATGAGCCTGATAGCCATGAGCGGCGGCATCGTTCTCTACCTGCTGCTGCGCAAGCAGCTGCAGCGCGGTCGTTTCCCCCACCCGCCGCTGATCGAGCGCTTCAATGGCAAGCGCCTGTTCGAGCATGGCCTGGTCCGCTTGATGCTGCTTGCACGGCATCTCGAGCGCCTGTTGACCACCCGCCGCCTGCAGACGCAGTTGTTCATGCTGGTGCTGGCAGCCTTCATCGCCGGCCTGACGCCACTGCTGTACAGCGGCCTGAGCTGGGGCGAGCGGCCGAAAATTCCCGGCTCCGGGGTCTTCGTCGCGCTGTGGCTGATCGCCATCGCCTGCGCCATCGGCGCCGCCTACCAGGCCAAGTACCACCGTCTCGCGGCGCTGATCATGGTCGGCGTCTGCGGCCTGATGACCTGCATCACCTTCGTCTGGTTCTCCGCGCCTGACCTGGCCCTGACCCAGCTGGCGGTCGAAGTGGTGACTACCGTGCTGATCCTTCTCGGGCTGCGCTGGCTGCCGCGACGAATCGAAGGCGTCTCGCCACTGCCGGGCAGCCAGGACCGTGCCCGCCTGCGCCGCCTGCGCGACCTGCTGCTGGCGGTGCTGGTCGGCGGCGGCATGGCCCTGCTGTCCTACGCCATGCTCACCCGCCCCACGCCCAACGACATTTCCTCGTTCTTCCTCAGCCGCGCCCTGCCGGAGGGCGGGGGCACCAACGTGGTCAACGTGATGCTGGTTGACTTCCGTGGCTTCGACACCCTCGGTGAGGTCACCGTGCTGGTGGCCGTGGCGCTGACCGTGTTCGCCCTGCTGCGCCGTTTCCGCCCGCCCAAGGAGAGCATGCAGTTGCCGGCACAGCAGCGCCAGCTGGCACCGGACGTGGTCACCGACCTGGTCAACCCGCGCCATGCCACAGACACCGCGCTGGGCTTCATGATGGTGCCGGCCGCCCTGGTGCGCCTGCTGCTGCCGATCGCCCTGCTGGTGTCGATGTACCTGTTCATGCGCGGCCACAACCAGCCCGGCGGCGGTTTCGTCGCGGGCCTGGTGATGTCGGTGGCGTTCATCCTGCAGTACATGGTCGCCGGCACTCAGTGGGTCGAGGCGCAGATGAGCCTGCGCCCACTGCGCTGGATGGGCACCGGCCTGCTCTGCGCCACCCTAACCGGTGCCGGGGCGATGCTGCTCGGCTACCCGTTCCTCACCACCCACACCGCCCACCTGCACCTGCCGCTGCTGGGTGACGTGCATGTGGCCAGCGCGCTGTTCTTCGACATCGGCGTGTACACCGTGGTGGTCGGCTCGACCCTGCTGATCCTCACCGCGTTGGCCCACCAGTCGGTGCGTGCCTACCGCCCCGCCAAGTCCAGCCAAGCAGGAGCCGCCTGATGGAAGAAGTCATTGCAGTCGCCATCGGTGTGCTCGCCGCCTCGGGGGTCTGGCTGATCCTGCGCCCGCGTACCTACCAGGTGATCATGGGCCTGTGCCTGCTGTCCTACGGCGTCAACCTGTTCATCTTCAGCATGGGCAGCCTGTTCATCGGCAAGGAGCCGATCATCAAGGACGGCGTGCCCCACGACCTGCTGCACTACACCGACCCGCTGCCCCAGGCGCTGGTGCTGACCGCCATCGTCATCAGCTTCGCCATGACCGCGTTGTTCCTTGTAGTGTTGCTGGCTTCCCGTGGGCTGACCGGCACCGACCACGTCGATGGGCGGGAGCGTGACGAATGAGCGGGATGAATCAACTGATCATTGCGCCGATCCTGCTGCCGCTGCTCACCGCGGCGCTGATGCTGCTGATCGGCGAAAAGCACCGCTGGTTGAAGGCGCGCCTGAACCTGCTGTCCACCAGCCTTGGCCTGGGCATCGCCGTCACCCTGCTGATGTGGGTACGCACACAGGGCCAGGCCGAATCCATCGGCGTGTATCTGCCGGGCAACTGGCCGGCACCGTTCGGCATCGCCCTGGTGGTCGACCACCTGTCGGCGCTGCTGCTGACGCTGACCGGCATCATCGGCCTGAGCGCTCTGCTGTTCGCCCGGGCCCGCTGGGACGGTGCTGGCGCCAGCTTCCACGCGTTGTTCCAGATCCAGCTGATGGGCCTGTACGGCGCCTTCCTCACCGCCGACCTGTTCAACCTGTTCGTGTTCTTCGAGGTGCTGCTGGCGGCCTCCTACGGCCTGCTGCTGCATGGCTCCGGGCGGGCACGGGTCAAGGCCGGGCTGCACTACATCGCCATCAATCTGTTCGCCTCGTCGCTGTTCCTGGTGGGCGCGGCCATGCTTTACGGCGTGACCGGCACCCTGAACATGGCCGATCTGGCACTGAAAGTACCGCTGGTACCTGAAGCCGATCGTGGCCTGCTGCATGCCGGCGCGGCGATCCTGGCCATCGCCTTCCTGGCCAAGGCCGGGGTCTGGCCGTTGAACTTCTGGCTGGTACCGGCCTATTCATCGGCCAGCGCGCCGGTCGCCGCCCTGTTCGCGATCATGACCAAGGTCGGGTTGTACGCCATCCTGCGCCTGTGGACGCTGCTGTTTTCCGGCCAGGCCGGCGCCTCGGCATTTTTCGGTGGTGAGTGGCTGGTCTATGGTGGCCTGGCGACCCTGGCCGTGGCGGCCATGTCGATCCTCGCGGCGCAGCGTCTGGAGCGCCTGGCGGCGCTGAGCATCCTGGTGTCCGCGGGCACGCTGCTGGCCGCCGTCGGTTTCGGCCAGCCGATCCTCACCGGCGCCGCGCTGTTCTACCTGGCCAGTTCCACCTTGGCCCTGTGCGCGCTGTTCCTGCTGGCCGAGCTGGTGGAGCGTTCGCGCTCGGCCAACGAGGCGCCGCTGGAAGATGAAGAAGGCGCAATGCCTTCGCCGCTGGAGTCGCTGCACCCACCCAAAGGCATCAACCTGGACGACGAGCAGCAGGTGGTGATCGGCCAGATCATTCCCTGGACCATGGCCTTCCTCGGCCTTGCCTTCATCGCCTGCGCCCTGCTGATCATCGGCATGCCGCCCCTGTCGGGGTTCATCGGCAAGCTCAACCTGATCAGCGCGTTGTTCAACCCGCAAGGCATGGGCGTCAGCCCAGAGCAGCCGCTGGGCGTCGCGGGCTGGACCCTGGTCACCCTGTTGGTGCTGTCGGGCATGGCCTCGCTGATCGCCTTCGGCCGGGTGGGCATCCAGCGCTTCTGGAAGCCCGAGGAGCGCCCCTCGCCGGTGCTGCGTCGCTATGAATGCGTGCCTATCGTCATTCTCCTGGGCCTGTGCATCTTCCTCAGCCTCAAGGCTGAGCCGCTGCTGCGCTACACCCAGGACACCGCCGCGAGCCTGAGCACGCCGGAGGCCTACGTCAAGGCGGTGATGGCCACCCGGCCACTGCCCGGCCCGACCACCCTCAGCGCGGAGGCGCAGCCATGAGCCGACTGTTCCCTGCGCCGCTGCTGTCCGTCGCACTGTTCGTACTATGGTTGCTGCTCAACCTCTCGGTCAGCCCGGGCAACCTGCTGCTGGGTGCCGTGCTGGGCATCCTCGCGCCAATCCTGATGGCCCCGCTGCGCCCGCAGCACGCCCACGTGCGCCGCCCATGGGCAATCGCCAAGCTGATTGGCCGGGTAGGCCTCGACGTGATCCATTCCAACCTGCTGGTGGCTCGTGGCGTCCTGCGCGCGGGCAGTACTCCACCGCGCTCGGCGTTCGTGCACATCCCGCTGGATCTGCGCGATGCCCATGGCCTGGCAGCGTTGTCGATGATCACTACGGTGGTGCCCGGCACCGTCTGGTCTGAACTGGCACTGGATCGCAGCGTACTGCTGCTGCACGTGTTCGACCTTGAAGACGAAAAGGCCTTCATCGAACACTTCAAGCACACCTATGAACGTCCGCTGAGGGAGATCTTCGAATGAGCGGCCTGCTTGCTTATGCCGTCCTCGCCAGCCTGTTCATCTTCGCCATCGCCATGGGCCTGGCACTGATCCGGGTGTTCCGCGGGCCGTCCGCCCAAGACCGCGTGCTGGCACTGGACTACCTGTACATCCTGGGCATGCTGATGATGCTGGTACTGGGTATTCGCTACGCCAGTGACACCTACTTCGAGGGCGCGCTGCTGATCGCCCTGTTCGGCTTCGTCGGCTCGTTCGCCCTGGCCAAATTCCTGCTGCGTGGCGAGGTGATCGAATGAACGAAGCTATCGTACTGCCGTTCTGGCTGGAACTGCTGGTATCCACGCTGCTGCTGCTGGGCAGCCTGTTCGCCCTGATCGGCGCCATCGGGCTGGTTCGTCTGAAAGACTTCTTCCAGCGCATGCACCCGCCCGCGCTGGCTTCGACCATCGGGGCGTGGTGCGTGGCGGCGGCCTCGATCCTGTACTTCTCGGTGCTCAAGCAGAGCCCGGTGCTGCATGCGTGGCTGATCCCGATCCTGCTGTCGATCACCGTGCCGGTGACCACGCTGCTTCTGGCCAGGGCCGCGCTGTTTCGCAAACGCACCTCGGGTGAACACGTACCCGAGGAAGTCAGCAGCGGGCGTGACCGCGGCAACTGAGGCTCATGCCTGGCTCAGGCGCTGCAACTCGCGGCGTACCATAGAGGCAAACGGCGGCGGGCTCATCTGGTAGAGCTCGCCTGCAACCCAGGCCAGCCAGGCGCCTTGCAGCACCTCCCGGCGCGCCAGCAGGCGCTCGGCCTCCTCCACCGCACGCGCCTGGTGCTCGCGGTGAAAGTCTGCCCGCGAGCCCGCGCTGGGCTCGCCGCTCATTCACTGGCCTTGAAAGTGGTCAACTCGCCCTTGCGCCATTTGGCGACCTTGCCAGTCACGGCCTTGAGCAACTTGCCCAGGCCTTCCTGCACCTGTTGCTGGGCAGCGAACACCAGCATCACGCCATGCCCGTCGCGGAACACGATACCTTCGCCTTCCGGTACCGAGACGAAGGCGTAGTCGCCCTGGCCATAGACGTTCAGCTTGATCTCGCGAAAACGCAACTCCAGCTTGCCACCTTCGCGGCTGGGCAGCACCGCGGCACGGAAGTGGTCGCCTACTTTCAGTTCCAGGCGCTGCTTGTCATCGACCACCATGGCGTCTTCGGTGTCGATTTCGGCCATGTACAGGCCTTCCGGATTCTGCTCGGTGACATAGATGAAACGCCCGTGGAACAGTTTGACCAGTTGGGCGCGCAAGTCGCCCAAGGCGAACAACGCATGGGTATCCAGTGTACTGACTGCCAATGAAAGGCTCCTCACATCGATTGCAACGGCCACGCCACGGACACCGCAGGCGTCAGGTGGCAGGCACTGTTTAGTCATGGTCCGCAGGACCGTGAAACAAGCATCAAAGCGTCCTCGCGCAACGGCGCAGGCGCAACCAGGAAGTGATTCACCCAGCCACCGCCCGGCGACGCGAAGTAAGCTTCGGCTTGATTCCGCAAAGGAAACGTAATGTCCGACAGCAAAAATGCCGGAAAAGATGCGACAAACAACGCCAGTTCTTTGGCCAGAAAGGAATGCTGGTCTTCAGTCGCGCATTACAGGAGAGCAAATATGCACGAAAACACCGAAACCCGTCGAGAGGCACGTAATATTTCTGATCGGGAAATGCCTCGCTATATCGTCATCCCCGCAGGCAACGCGTTCTACCACATTGCCGAGCGCGATACCGGGCGCGTAAGGGGATTTCGCCAGTGCCACAAACAGGCCTGCGCACTGGCCCGGCATTTCGAGCGCTGAATCTTTCAGGCGGCGCTGCACCGCTGCAGCTGGGCCAGCCAGGCAGCCCGGCATTCCAGTGCTTCGGCGCGGCTGGCGAACGCCGTGCCACGGCGCTCGCCATCGACCAACACCACCCAGCATACCCGTTTACCTACGGCCTGCATTGATCGCGGCACACCGGTGCCGATCATGGCGGCTACATCGACTTGGCTATTCACCATTCCCTCCGGAATTTAATTAGCAACCTAACGATGTGCGCATGATACGACCAGCCCTGCCGGGGAAAAAGCGTCGCCTGGTACAGCTGTATTGCAGTAATGGCAACAAATCCGCTCAACCCAGCCCCGGATCTGGCCGGTAGCCCAGGCGCAGCCCACCCCAGTGCCGACCTTGGACGAAGATAGGCACGGACAGGTCGTGCATCAGTTCCCCTGTATCGCGGGTGTAGGTCTGCAACAAGACTCGCTGCTGATGACTGCCACAGCGACTGCCGGTACGATCGTCGAAAATGCGTTTGCTGCGACTGTACGCAGTGTCATGTGCTGGGTCGCCGGTCAAGGGTTGGTTGAAGACGTTATTGTGGGTGGGCACATAACCCTGCTGCGTACACGCGATGGCGTAAACCAGCCCGTCGTGCTGCACCAGCGGCTCCTGGATCTGTGGCAGCACGCTATCGGTGTAAGGGTCGAAGCGCGTAGTGAAGCGCTGTGGCTGCACGCCAGGGATCGGTCGGTAATGGCGATCGAACAGATCGTCCAGGCTGATCCGCCCCTTCTCGACATCTGCCTCGAACTGCTCACTGATCTGCCGAGCACCGGCCTGGGCAAGTTCGAAGACACGCTGGTGGTAGGCATCCAGCCCCACCTCGGCCAGGCGCTCGCTAATGTTCTCGACCTGTCCCTCCATCTGCACGGCCGCCTCGGCCAGGTGTCGAGTCTGCTGGTCACTCACCAACAAATCACCGCGCACCTGGGCCACGGCCTGGAACAGGTTGTCGAGTTGGGCCTGGTTGGTCTGCGTGCCCTGGGCAATCTCGCTGACCTGGACTTCGACACTGGCCGCCAGCTCGGCGATCTGCGCCAGCTGCCCACCAGTATGCTCGACCTGCTTGACCCCGGCGCCCAGCTCATCGGCCAACCCTCGGATCTGTTCCACCACTTGGGCAGTGCGCGCTTGGATGTCGGCCACCATCTGCCCGACCTCCTCGGTGGCACTGGCGGTGCGCCCAGCCAGGCCACGCACCTCATCGGCGACGACCGCAAAGCCACGACCGTGTTCGCCAGCGCGCGCCGCCTCGATGGCGGCATTGAGCGCCAGCAGATTGGTCTGGCTGGCAATCGCCTGGATCACCAGGGTGACCCGGGCGATATCCTCGCTACGCTGGTGCAGCGCCTCGATCAGCTCGCGGCTGGCACTGGCCCGCTCGCTCAGGTCACGCATGCGTTGTATCGACTCGCCCAGCACGGCGCTGCCCGCGACGCTGCTGTCATGGGCCGCACGTGCGGCGGTCAGGGCCTGCTGGCTGAGCTGGGCGGTGGCCTGCTCGGTGGTGATCATGATCTCGGCGCTGCCGACGATCTCCTGGGCCGCGCCCAGTTGCGACTGTACCCGCGCCGCCAGCTGCTGCACCGAATGGGCCACTGCGGCGGCGGACAGGGCATTGTGGCTGGTGCCGCGCGCGAGCTCTTGCAGCAGGCCATCGTCCTGCGCGGTGGGCGTAACCGCAGGCACTGGCGCACGCCGTCCACGCGGCAGCCACAGCACCAGCAGCGCCAGGGGCACGACCAGGTACAACGCCAACCCGGCATAGGCCATGGCGGCCAGCAGCGCGCACAGGGCAACACCCTGCAACAGGGCAACGCCAGCACCCGTTTGGCAAGGCTCAGGTCGAGGTGTTTCAACGGCTGACAGAGATCCTTCTCGCATCATCTTCGTGGTCCATCCGCGTGTCGTTATTGTGACGTCATTAAACGCCACTATAACGCCATTATCCATGCCTCCAGAGGGGCAAGACGGTCGCAGTTGATGCAGGGCAAGAAAGCAAGAAGGCCCCAGGGATCGCTCCATGGGGCCTTGCGCAAGGCGTTGGATCAGATCTGCCGCTGGTGGCGGTCGAGCTGTTCGTGACGCTCCTGGGCTTCGATGCAGTACTTGGTAGTCGGGCTGATCAACAGGCGCTTCAGGCCAATCGGCTCACCACTGTCGTCGCACCAGCCAAAGCTTTCGTCGGTGATGCGGTCCAAGGCCATCTCCAGTTGCGGCAGCAGGCGCTGGTCGCGGTCGATGGCATTGACCAGCCAGGTGCGCTCTTCCTCGACCGATGCCACGTCAGCGGGATCCGACGGGGTATCCAGGCTTTCGATAGCAGTGCGGCTCAGTTCGATGCGCTCGTGGGTTTCGACTTTCATCGCCTGCAGCAACGCGGTGAAATATGCGAGCTGCTCGGCATTCATGTAGTCATCGGCCGACATGGCCAGCAACTGTTCCTTGGTCATCGATTTCTCTATGAAAAATGTGCATATGGGCGATTCGGGTGCCAGCGACGCGACGGCGTCGACGGCGAAATTCTTCAAGCGCCAACCGGCACTCTTTTTACAGGGGGCGGAAGTCTAAGGTGCCAGGCGGCAGCGGGCAACATAAATGACGGAGGATTTGTCCGAAACAGCCAGGAATCCGCCTACTGGTGCGTTGCCTGCGCTTCACGACGAGGCACAGAAAAATATGTAGTAATAAATATTGGCTGCAACCACCCCCGCTCGCAAGCGTCGCAACGTCAGGAGGTATCGGGTTAATGACCAGAGCCGAGCGCAAACGCGCTTGATACAGCCTCGATCAGATAGGAGGCCTGGCCATGAATGACACAACAACTCGACGCTTTGTCCGCTCCAGCACGCTTCAATGCAAAGTTGCCCGACGCTTCGCCGATCGTCCGGAATTGCTCGATGCTGCGGAGCATATCCTGGCAGCACAATGGCTCCATTATCTGCCAGACGATACCCATGATCCAACGGGGCTCTATCTCGCCAGCCGGCAATCAAGCTCCAACAGCCTGTGGGTTCGCCCCTTGTCGCATGTGCTCACCGAGCGCTATTGCCTGGGCCGGACCCTCAACCTGACGATTGACGAAGATACCCTCACTACGCATGTCGATGCTGATCCCGCCTGGCAGGTGGACATCCCCTTGCATCAAGTGGAATTGCTGATCAATGACACTGCACCGTTTCTGCTCGATGTGTACCAACAATCCTTGGCGACCCATTGGAGCCGCTTCGACACCAGGGGTGAGACCCCGTGGCAATGGTATGCCGAAGACCTTCGCAACCGCTTTCTGGCAGCCATCGACGCCCATCAGAACGCCGGCAGCCTGTCTGATTTCGCCTTGGTCATCGCCAGGCTGGTGCATAGCCAACCTGATTCCGGGTACCGAAATTGGCAGAACACAGGTGGCTTGAGCGTCTCGCAGCTTGCCGTGGATTTCTCCGAGGTCGGGATGCTGGACAACGAACTGGCGAGCGCACTGTTGATCGAGCACCGCGATGCCGATCCCGAGCGCAAGGTGACCCTTCTCTACAGCCTGACAGGCAAGCTCCTGGCTTTCCCCTCCCGCCAGGACCTGTTGCAGGCCATCGCTCGATACTGGCCCGCAAGATCCCGAACCGCGTGCCGGAAAGTCAGCATCGGCCCGCCCGCGCAAGGCGACTTCGAAAGCATGGCGCTGGGCGTTCTGGAGCAGCAACTGCGCATCATCGACAGTCGTGCCGCAAGCTATCGGAGCAAGCTTGACGCCATCAATATGAACCTGGAACTGGACAGGCTCACCTCCATGCTGGACCTGTGCAGCAATACCGAATCCAGAGCGCGTAATACGTTGTCGGCCCAACTGCCCGACTGGCTGCGCGACGCGGGGAGCCAGCCCTTGTTGCGCTACAGCACGCTGCTGTTCGACGTCGCCCAGGCTCTCCATACCTCCAAGGGGCAGTTCTGGCTCGATGGGGTCGACAACGCCGTGGAGTTCGCCAACCGGAAACTTGCCGCACGCTTCGCTGCGGATCACCCGGGCGATCCGCTCGAACCTGAGCAGATCAGGATCATCAACTACCAGGTGATTGGCGCCGCTGCCGGGCTTCCTGGACTTGGCAGCATAGGCGAGGTGACCCCCGTCACCTTCTCTCTCGCCCGACTGGCCATCGCCAATGTCGGCTTGCTCAAACCGGGTCGGGTGGAGCTGCACTCCAATGATGCCGCGCCCTTGCCTACCTGGCTGACTGAAAGCTACCTGCGCGAAGTGGTCGAAGACCTGGATATCGCCAGCGCCTATCCAGCCATGCTGCGCAGCAAGTTGCTGGATGACAGCGGCCAGCGCGAGTGGCGCCAGCGCCAACTCTTGGCGCAACTCGGCAGCCAACTGCCGGCGCTGGCGCAAGAGCTGTATCTACGGGGGAAATTGCCGGACCCGGAGGTCGTCAGTCACATCAGCCAGTTGTTCTGCGACGCTGACGAGAATGATCCGAAGCGCTGGGTGATCAGACCGCTGGGTCTACTCAAGGCACCTGACTCGACAGTGGATCACCCACGCAACACCTGGCTCATAGAGCCCTATTCACCCAACGCTAACAGTTGCCTGCTGTACCGCCCCCTGCACCAGGACAGCCTGCTGCACTTCACCGATCGGCTGGCGCTGTTCGTGGCCATCAGCACCCCTGGCGCTGTGCAGGACGACCTGCTGCACCGTCTTCCGGCCGAGGACCGCAGATTCTATGCCCACGGTGGCTTCCTCGAGCCACATCTGTTCGTACCACTGGATGACACCAGTGCAGTCCCGTTCGGCACGCCCGCGCCGGTGGAACTGACATTCGAAGCACCTTCCAAAGACCTTGGCGCAGATCTCTACCTGGCTTGCGTCAACGAATCGATCCATGAGTTCGAAGAGCATGCCTGGACGAGCGCGCAGACCCGCTGGGCACGCTGGAAAGAGCTGGGAGGACTACTGTTCAACACCTTGCTTCCCCTCGCAGGAGGCGCACTGGGCAAAGTGGCCTGGCTGGCGCAGATGGAAGTGGCACTGGCCGATTTCATCGAAACGGATGCCGGGCAGGATTCCTCAAGGTACTGGCAGGCAGGGGTCAACCTGCTGCTCAATATCGTCATGCTGCTGGCTACACATGCTGATACTCGCCTGAGAGAGGAAAATGGTGAGGAACGCTCACTGGGGATGTCGGTCACGCCACCCATCGATACAGCGCCGGAACCAGCCGCGCCCGCCGTGGTAGAAGGTGTCTCTGCGATACATCTCGACTTCAGCTGGGGGCGCCCCACCCGCACTTTGACTGTTGCGCAAAGCACTAGACTGCACGCCTTGCAGGCGGATATCGATACCACCGTACTCGGGGAACCGTTGCCCAGCAGCAACCTGCGCGGCCTGTACCTGCATGAATCAAGGCTCTACACGGTGCTGCAGGGCAAGGTGTACCAGGTCATGCTCGACCTGCCTCGCAATCAACTGCGCATCGTTGGCCCTGACGAAACCCCAGGCCCCTGGCTACGGCGCGACGAAGTAGACCGCTGGCAACTGGATCTGAGCCTCACTCTGAAGGGTGGCATGCCACTGTCCGCACAGGTCCGAAAGCTGCAGCTGCAAAAAGCGAGCGCCCTGCGTACTGCAAACGAACTGATCAAGGCCGACAAGGACACCATCGACGCCAGGATTCTGGAACAGACCACACTGGAGAAGCTGGTCGCCAGCCCTCTCGACGATGCCCGCCTGCACACCTGCCAGGACAAGCTCGATACCCTCTCGGAGTTCTGGGCGACACACATCGAGCATCTGAAACAGCGCAACACATTGCAACCAGTGAAGGACTTCAAAAAAGTCCACGCCTTCGCACTGTATCATGAGAGTTTCTGCCAGCGCCTGTTGCGCAAAGTGCTGCACCTGCGCTATCGCCCTGATCGAGACCAATTGCTCAACGCTGCCAGCCTCCAGCAGGCCGGCGAGGTCCTCACCCCCGGGGACGTCAGTATCATCGCCGCCCGCCTGGACAGAATGGCCCCCCTGATAGACCGGATGATCGACAACAATCGACGCTTGCGTCACTGCCAGGATGAACTGAGCAAGCTGGCAAGCCCCCACCAGCCCGAGATCCGGCGATGGCGGGACTTCGCCGTCAGCATGCCGGCAACGCCGGAGCAGGAACTGATCCTGCGCTTCCTGCGGCTTGAAGGACTGCTCAACCGCATGACCCTGGTACACGGCCTGAGCGAGGAAGCGTGCTACTGGAGAGACCGCTTCTGGGGCAACTTCGAACTGGGTATCGCTCAGCGAGCCAAACTGTTCAAGCTGTCAAGCACCGATGACGAAATCACCACCAGACTACTGCGCAGCATTATCGGCCACCTCACGGCCGCATCCCGACAACTGCAAATCTTCACGGCACTGGTCAAGGACAGCGCGGCGTTACAGACCGCGCGGCAGATGAATGAACAAATCGACTGGCTGCTGGAACGAAACCGCGAGGACCTGAAAGAACTGCCCGACTATCCGCCGGTCAGCAGCCTGGGGCAACTGCGCAAGAAGGTACCCGGGCTGATCGAGACCAACGAACATGGGCTTCTGCTGGCCGATCCACGCAGCGACGATGCCAACACCGTCGATATTCCCGGCCCAGACGACAAGACACCCACGCGTACCTACCACCTCAAGCATGGCGACTGGGTGGAGCTCAAGCCCTCCCAGCCCGCCTCCCGCTCAACACAGTCGAGTCTCAAACGCCTTCTCAAGGACAGCGACGCATTGATTGCGCAGGCCCACGACGAGGTGGCGAGCCTGCAAGCGCAGTCAAGTCGCTATCTGCCAGTAGAGCTCCAGGAGAGCGTGCTCTATCAACGCACCCGCCTGCTCGAACGCGTCGATGCCATCGAGGCACGGCTGACCGAGATCAACGAAACCGACGACGCTCATGGCGGCAAGGATGCCGAACTGGTCGCCGGATCCCTACGGCGGCTGGCCGATGAGTTGGAAGGAACGGCTACACGCTTGCGCGTGTCAGCCGCACTCACGCAGAGACCGCGCATGGTTGAGCTCATGTATCTGGTGGATAACGGGCTCGTGCAGTTGCGGGCCGAAGGGGTACGCAGTCGACTGGCCAGGGCCAAGGGGCGGCCAGCCGATTTTCTCGACGAATACAGCATCAGCCACGAAGGCAAGGTGCTGTGGTACGCACACTTCCACTACCCATCGACGACCACCGCCAAGACAGACTTCACCGCTGGCCACCTGAAGACAGCAGCGCAACGGCATATGCCAGGCCAGCGCTACAGCGATGGCAGCGGTAACATCGTGGATGTATACCGTGCCCCGATTACCAGCGCGGCCGCCGCCAAGTACTTCTTCAGCCTTTAGACCAAAGGGGCGGCTGCGGCCGCCCCCCCGTCAACAGTCCTTGAATTGCGCCTCGCGCTTGGCGATGAAGGCGGCCATGCCTTCCTTCTGGTCCTCGGTAGCGAAGGCGGCATGGAACACCCGGCGCTCGAAGCGGACCCCCTCGCTCAGGGTGACTTCAAACGCCCGGTTGACGCTCTCCTTGACCATCATGCTCACTGGGATGGACTTGGCAGCAATGGTCGCTGCCACTTTCAGTGCCTCCTCCAACAGCTCGGCCTGCGGCACGATGCGCGCTACCAGGCCCGCGCGTTCGGCTTCCTCTGCCCCCATCAAGCGGCCGGTCAGGCACAGTTCCATAGCCTTGGCCTTGCCTACCGCGCGAGTCAGGCGCTGGGTGCCGCCCATGCCCGGCAGCACGCCAAGATTGATTTCCGGCTGGCCGAACTTGGCATTGTCGGCGGCGAGGATGAAATCGCACATCATCGCCAGTTCGCAGCCCCCACCCAAGGCAAAGCCGGACACCGCGGCGATAATCGGCTTACGCCGGTTAGCGATGCGGTCGGCGTCACTGAACAGGTCGTCGACGTAGATCTGCGGGTATTGCAGCTCGGCCATTTCCTTGATGTCGGCGCCGGCAGCGAAAGCCTTGGCAGAGCCGGTCAACACCACGCAGCCGATGTCTGGATCACGCTCGAGCTGGTCCAGGGCCTGGTTGATTTCACCAACGATCTGCGCATTCAGCGCATTGAGCGCCTGCGGACGATTTAGGGTGATCAGGCCGACCTTGCCGTGGATGTCCAACAGGATGGTTTCGAATGCCATGCAGACTGCTCCTTCAAAGATTGCGCGCAATGACCATGCGCTGAATGTCGCTGGTACCTTCGTAAATCTGGCAAACCCGCACGTCGCGGTAGATGCGCTCGAGCGGGAAGTCGCTCAGATAGCCATAACCACCCAAGGTCTGCAAGGCGTCCGAACAGACCTTTTCGGCCATTTCCGAGGCGAAAAGCTTGGCCATCGAGGCTTCCACCAACGCCGGGCGCCCGGCGTCGCGCAGGGCGGCGGCGTGCAGCACCATCTGCCGGGCCACGGCGATCCTGGTGGCCATGTCGGCCAAGCGGAAGGCCACGGCCTGGTGCTCGATCAGCGGCTTGCCGAAGCTTTGCCGTTCGTTGGCGTAGTCGCGCGCCACCTCGAAGGCGGCGCGGGCCATGCCCACCGACTGCGAGGCGATGCCGATGCGCCCGCCTTCGAGGTTGGCCAGGGCTATCTTGTAGCCCTGCCCTTCTTCTCCGAGGCGATTGGCCACCGGCACACGCACATTGTCGAAAACGATCTGGCAGGTGTCGGAGGCATGTTGACCAAGCTTGTCCTCGACGCGTGTCACCTGGTATCCCGGTGAGTCGGTGGGCACGATGAAGGCCGTGATGCCACGCTTGCCAGCGTCCGGATCGGTGACAGCGAAGACGATTACCACTCCGGCGTTTTGCCCGGAGGTGATGAACTGCTTGCTGCCGTTGAGCACGTAGTGGCCACCCTCCAGACGGGCGCGAGTCTTCAGGCTGCTGGCATCGGAACCCGCCTGGGGCTCGGTCAGGGCGAATGCGCCGAGCATCGCGCCACTGGCCAGCGGCGCGAGGAACTGCTGCTTCTGCGCCTCGCTGCCGAACTTGAGGACCGGCACGCATCCCACCGAGTTGTGCACGCTCATGATGGTCGAGCAGGCACCGTCACCGGCGGCGATTTCTTCAAGGGCCATGGCATAAGCCACGTAACCTGTGTCACTGCCTCCGTACTGCTCCGGCACCAGCATGCCGAACAGTCCCAACCCGGCCATTTCCTCGATGGCTTCTTTCGGGAAGCGATGCTCCTTGTCCCATTGCTCGGCGAACGGCTTCAACCGTTCCTGGGCGAACGCACGCACGGCGTCGGCGATCTGTTGTTGCTCGTCAGTTACCAACATGGTTCACCTCAGTACAGGCATTCGACGGCCATGGCCGTCGCTTCGCCACCGCCGATGCAAATGGCCGCCACGCCACGGCGCAGGTTGTTCTGGCGCAGCGCCGACAGCAGGGTCACCAGGATCCGCGCACCCGAAGCGCCGATTGGGTGGCCCAGGGCGCAAGCGCCACCATGGATGTTGACCTTGTCGTGGGGCAGGTCGAGATGCTTCATCGCCGCCAGGGTGACCACCGCGAACGCTTCGTTGATCTCGAACAGGTCCACCTCGGCCAGGTTCCAGCCAGTGCGTTCGAGCAGCTTGTCAATGGCGCCGATCGGCGCGGTGGGGAACAGCGCCGGGGTATCGGCGAAGGCAGCGTGGCCATGGATCAGCGCCAGCGGCTTGAGGCCGCGCTTTTCGGCCTCGGAGCGCCGCATCAAGACCAGCGCCGCGGCCCCATCGGAGATGGAGCTGGAGTTGGCGGCAGTGACAGTACCGCCCTCGCGGAAGGCAGGTTTCAACTGCGGGATCTTGTCCAGGCGAGCCTTGGGCGGCTGCTCGTCGTCCTTGATGACCCGCTTGTCCTTGCCCTCGGTGACCTCCACCGCAACGATCTCGGGCGCAAACCGACCGCTCTTGATTGCATCCTGGGCACGGGTCAGCGAAGCGATGGCGAAAGCATCCTGGGCTTCGCGGCTGAAAGCGCCCTTCTGCGCGCAGTCTTCGGCAAAGGTGCCCATCAGACGGCCTTTGTCGTACGCGTCCTCCAGCCCGTCCATGAACATATGGTCGATGATCTTGCCGTGGCCCATGCGATAGCCGCCACGGGCCTTGTCCAGCAGGTAGGGGGCGTTGGTCATGCTCTCCATGCCGCCGGCGACGATCACGTCGGCGCTGCCGGCGAGCAACTGGTCATGGGCCAGGATAGCGGCCTGCATGCCCGAGCCGCACATCTTGTTCAGCGTGGTGCATGTGGTGTGCTTGTCCAGACCGGCACCGAGCGCTGCCTGGCGCGCAGGAGCCTGGCCCTGGCCAGCCGGCAGCACGCAGCCGAACAGTACCTCCTGGACGCTGGCAGCATCGATACCGGCGCGCTCGACGGCGGCTCGGATCGCCGCACTGCCCAGTTGCGCCGCGGTCAGGCTCTTGAGGTCGCCCTGCAGGCCGCCCATCGGCGTGCGCACGGCGCTGACGATAACAATCGGATCGTTGGCGAGGGTCATGTTCAATCTCCTTACTTGGCAGCCATGCGCAGCGCTCCGTCGAGGCGGATCACCTCACCGTTGAGCATGCTGTTTTCGATGATATGGCGGACCAGTGCAGCGTATTCCTGAGGGCGGCCCAGGCGAGGCGGGAACGGCACGCCAGCGGCCAGCGAAGCACGTACTTCCTCGGTCATGCCGGCCATCATCGGCGTTTCAAAAATGCCCGGGGCGATCGTCATCACGCGGATACCGAAACGTGCCAGCTCACGGGCAGCGGGTAAGGTCAAGCTGGCGATGGCGCCCTTGGAAGCGGCATAGGCCGCCTGGCCGATCTGCCCATCGTAGGCGGCGATGGAGGCGGTGTTGATGATCACGCCACGCTCCCCTTCCTCGTCCGCAGCCCCTTCGGCCATGGCCGCAGCAGCCAGCCGCAGCAGGTTGAAACTGCCGATCAGGTTGACGTTGATGACCTTGGCGAAGCTGCCCAGGGCGTGCGGGCCATTCTTGCCCAGGACCTTTTCGGCACCGACGATGCCTGCGCAGTTGACCACCCCGTGCAGGCTGCCAAAGGCACCAACGGCGGCGTCGATTGCGGCTTGTACGGCCTGTTCGTCGCTGATGTCGGCCACCGCGAAGCGGGCATGGTCACCCAGCTCGCGCGCCTTCGTTTCGACGGCCTGGGCATTGAGGTCGACCAGCATGACCTTGGCACCAGCCTCGACCAGCATGGACGCAGTAGCGGCACCCAGCCCAGAGGCGGCGCCGCTGACGATGAAGTGCTTGTTCAGTAGTTGCATGATCGGCTTTCCTTTCAGGCGCTGACAGGGGTGATCTGTTGCGCTTGTTGTTTGGCGACTTCCTGGTTACGCAGGATGAAGCGTTGCAGCTTGCCGCTTGGGGTCTTGGGCAGCTCGCTGACGAATTCGATTTCACGGGGGTAGGCATGTGCGTACAAGCGCTGGCGCACATGCTGACGCAGGTCCTCTTCCAGCTCGGCGCTGCCTTGATAGCCGGCGGCCAAGACCACGAAGGCTTTGATCAGCTCAGTGCGCTGCGGATCCGGTTTACCGATCACCGCCGCCTCGATCACTGCGGGGTGCTCGATCAACGCGCTCTCTACATCGAACGGGCCTACTCGGTAGCCGGAGGTGGTGATCACATCGTCACTGCGCCCGACGAAGCTGACGCTGCCTTCCGGGTTCAACTCGACGGTGTCGCCGCTGAGGTAGTACTTGCCGACAAAGGCCTTGGTCGGTAGACCGTGGTAGCCAGCGAACCAGCACAACGGCGATTGCTCGCGATCGACAGCGAGGATGCCCGGCTGTCCGGCTGGCAGTTCCTGCCCCTGCTCGTCCAGTACCACGATGCGATGGCCGGGGATGGCGAAACCGGCCGCCCCCATGTGCACCGCATGTCGCAAACCATGGTGGTTGCACAACACCATGCCCAGCTCGGTCTGGCCGTAATGGTCGTGGATGGTGACCCCCAGTTCTTCGGCGAACCAGCGGATCACCTCTGGGTTGAGCGGCTCACCGGCACTGCTGACCACCCGCAGGCGCCCGTTGACAGGTGCCGAGAACTGCTCGCCGGCGGCAATCAGCAGGCGAAATGCGGTGGGAGAGCCGGCCAGGTTAGTGATACCCAGCTTGTCGATCACCCGGGCGCAGCTGTCGACGCTGAAGGGGCCATCGTAGAACGTGGTGGCATGGCCCAGCGACAAGGGACCGGTCACGGCGTAGTACAAGCCATAGGCCCATCCTGGGTCGGCCAGATTCCAGAAGTTGTCTTCTGGGCGCAGGTCGATGGCATCGCGCATGTAGCCCTGGAAGGCGACGATGGCGCGCAACGGCACTTCCAGCGGTTTGGCAGGGCCGGTGGTGCCGGAGGTGAACATCAGCAGGAACGGGTCGCTGCCCGAGCGCATGACCGGCTCGCAAACCTGCGATGCGCTGTCCATGCATTGCTGAAAGTCCAGTTCGCCACTGCGGGCGTTTACCGTGATGATGGTCGGGCAGCCGTGCACATCGTCCAGTTTGCAACGGTTAAGGCTGTCGGTCACAACGACGCGGGCGCGGGATTGCGCCAGACGGTGCTCGATGGCCTTGGGACCGAAAGCAGTGAACAACGGTTGATACACTGCCCCGAGGCGCCATGTGGCAAGCACCGTGACCAACAGCTCGGCCGTGCGCGGCATGAGCCCTGCTACCCGGTCCCCGGCACCCACTCCTTGAGCCTTGAGTACATTGGCGAAGCGGACCGCAAGGGATTGCAACTGATCGAAGCTGTAACGGCTGCTGTTGCCATCGCGGTCCTCGTGCAGCAGCGCCAGCCTGCCGCTGCCGACATGTCGGTCACAGCATTCGACACAGGCATTGAGTGCTTCGAGGTTGCCATGCAGCGCTGTCGCAACAGCTTCGCCATACTCGAACACACGAACAGCCTCGGCGTAATCACGCATCGTCGGACTCCTGGTTTGTTTTTTTTGGAGTTAACCATCGGTCCGACGATGTTCGCGCCGCTCGTCATCAGCGGCAATGGCCAAAGCTGTCAATCTGGATGACCGGTTTGGCCGCTGACGGGCTCACCCCAGGCCCCGCTCCCATCCTCGTATGAACTGCAAGCTCAGCTCGACCCTCAAGGCTTGGGTCTCCTCTGCCCGCTGCTCATCCAGCACCCCCTGCTCATCCTGGAACTGCGCGGTATCGAGCGTCCCACGGCGTGCCTGCAAAACCTGCTGGCGCTCGTTAACCCGTTGCTCCAAAGCCTCGAAGGCTGGGCGATAACGCCGTGAGAGAAAGCCTTGCCAGAATGGTCGCTGGCTCAGGTAGCTTGCCAATGCCCCCGGCGTTTCCAGGGCGCGCACCGTTCGCCGCGCCGCGAGCAGTTGATCTGCGCTCACACGATTGAGATCGGTGATACGCAGGGCGTGCGGCTGGCCCGGCAAGCGCAGCCATTGACGCAGGCCAACCCGATACCCCAGGCGAATGCCAGGGGCATCATGGACCTCGCGCTGAAGGCTGCGCCGCGCTGTATCCTGCCGGGCAATGCGCTGCACCTGTTCCAGGCGGAACAAGCTACGCCCCAGCGCATACAGCTCGGCGCCGGAGGTGGCGACCTGCGCCTGAGCAACCTGGTTGCGCAGGCGGCTCACCCACATCTGGCTGAAGCAGTCCATCACTGCGTTGTCGTTTACCGGCCGCTGCGCTGCGAGACGATACACCGTCGCCTGCAAGTCAGCGTCGGTGTCGATGGCCATCAGCAAGAGCCAGGCGTTTTCCAGGAGCTCTGCGCGAGGCCAGGCATAATCGGCAAGGGGTATCAGCCGTTGCAACAGGCCGATCAGCTCACCCCCTTCGGCTGTTGCCTGCAGGCGCTGCCAGCGCCGGTCTCGTGCCGGCTGGGCCGCCGCATCGCCGTCGACCCACCAGGCCCGGACGAGCACCGGATCGTCCACTGGGGAGCTCAATAGCTCATTTTCCTCGACGATGGCATCCAACGCCTGCAATCGCAAAAGGTCCAGGGAGCTCAAACGGTTGCCGTCTACCAACAAGGAGCGGCGAAACTCGTACGGCATCGCCAATACCTCGCCCGGCACGCCAACCAGTTGGTTGCTCCTCAAGTCCACCTGCTCAAGGAAGCCACAAAGCCCGATATCTCTCGGCCACTGCTCGAGGCGACAGTTTTGCAGGCGCAGTTGTACGAGATGCGGTAGCCGGCTAAAACTCATGGTCGTTTCCCCGAGGGGATTGTGGCTGAGATCGAGGTGGGTCAGCCGGCCCAGGCTCTGCAACCGTGTGAGGGAGGCTAAATCCGGACGTATGTCATTGTGGCGCAAGTGCAATTCCCGCAGCGCGCTGAGGTAACCGATACCCTCTGGAAGGCGCAACAACCGATTGTTGTTCATGTTCAATACCCGCAGTGCAATCAGCCCCTGCATGAACTGCGCAGGCACGTGAGTGATCGCGGTTTCATTGATGGCCAGCACTGTCAGGTGAGCGAACTCCAACGTGGCTGGGAGCTCGGGAAGACTGCTGATACGCGGGCCCAGAAGGTGCAGGCGCTGGCCAATCACTGCGCCTTGAGCATCCCGCACCAGCTCACCTTGCGCTCTCCAGGCTCGGCGCAAGTCAGCGGCAACGCGCATGCGCGATCGGCGCACGGCGTCGCTCAACGCCGCCGAAACCCAGCGATTGAGCGCCTGGTCCAAAGCCTCATGGTCATCCTGGAGGTCGGCCAGTATTTGGTACGCAGTGCCCCTGCCCCGGAGCAGGCGTTCTATTTCGGCATCCAGCTGAGCATCCTGCAAGCCGGGGAAATACCGTTGCAGGCCGCGCCGTAGCACCTCCCGCGCACTCCCTCGCCCCGGTTCGCGGCCGCTGAGCAGATACCCCACACGGCCATCCTCCAGCCGCCTGCCGGGGTTGAACCAGCGTGGTTGTGCTGGCCAGCCCAGCAAACGCGAAATACCGTCACCCGTTGCAGGCACTTGACCGACGATCTGAGCACGCAGTTGCACTGCCCGGTCGCCACTGTCCACACCCAACTCGGCTAATTGCCGGGCGGTGAGCGTCTCGCATATGACAGAAAAGATATCTGCTGACCTGTCATGCGCCAGCGCCAATGGTCGACCATCGCTGCCGTAAACCAGGAAACGTCCCTGGCTGCGCACCATCACCTTGCAGGCCACCGCATCATCAGCGGCGACGATGCTGCCAATCAGACGCCCGTTCACCGTCCCCTCACGCAACTCCAGGCTCACCGAGATGGGATCACCCTGAGCCAGTAACGCCATCACCAACGCACCGGTTTCATCACTGTAGGCGCAGGTCAGGTACAGGCCTTCCAGCGCACGGCTCAGGCGCACCACACGCAGCAACGCAGCGGCTCGGCTGGCAAGTTCCAGGTGCAGCCTGCCAGTGGCAAGCGATTGGCTGCGCTGTGTCGCATCTGCCTCTGCCGCCAACTCACGGGCATAAGCCACCGGCAGGCCAGGAAAGTCCCGCACGAGCACGCGTACCAGCTCATCGTCGCTGGCAGGCCACGCTGTCAGGTGCTCCAGCAAGGGGCCACGCAGGGCATGTTCATGGGCAAGCACGTTGCTCATTCCGCTACCGACCTGCTCTTGCGCTTCGCACCAGCGGAGCAAGGGAATATCCCCTTGCGGCAGTTGGCCGCTGCGAACGTGGGCAAAGAACCGGTCAACGCGCGAATCCTGCTCGAAACGCCGCAGGGTCTCCCTGAGGTTCACCGGCACGACACGGTTCTCGACCAGGATACCGCGCAGTTCATCCTGGTCGACGCCTGCCACCTGCAGGATCTGCCGGGCCCTGGCCGAGTCAATGGCAGGATGTTGCGGCCAGAGGGTATCAAGCATGCGGGCGCTGTCCTGCCAGTCCAGTGGTTGCTCGCACATCAGTTGCCAGCAGCGCTCACCGTTATGCAGCACTATCGGGCCATAGGCATCAGCACGCAGAGGGTGACGCAGACGATAAAAGCCATTTGGCTCCTGCCGGTGCACCTCGAAGTAACGCGTCCCTGAGCGCATCCAGCATTGCGTGCCTTGACGATACAGGCCATCCGCGCCCAGGCTCGCGCCTTCTGGGCGGGACTGGTAGGGATCGAGGTCCCCAGACCATAGGCGCTGTCCCCTCGCGCCGAGGCTCACCGGTTGCAGGGTATCGAGCAGGCCACCTTGCAACAGTGCAACCCCTGCCACCACGGCGCTGCCCACCGCCACCGTTTCAAGCACATTGAACAGGTGCTCCAAGGCTTCATGCTGGTGCCCTTCGCTCAAGTCGGCAACGCCTTCATAGATGTCGGACAGCGTCTGGACCAACAATTGCCCCAGCAAGATCGCGCCGACCACCGGGATGAATAACCCGGCCAGATTGACCAGGCTCATGCCGGCCGACGTCCACTGTTCAAAGCGCTCGCGTGCGGCCTGGGCATCGGCTTGCGCCGTTGGCACGAGCAACAGGCGTGCATCATCTTTCACCCGTAGCACCTGCTCTGCGGCCATCCTGGCAAACACGCTCCCTTGAACAGTCCTCGCCTGCACCCGCAGGTCGGGAACCTGATCCTGCAGCCGCAGTTCAAGCGTACGCAGGAAACCTGCCCTGTGCCGCAAGCTGATCAACTGGCTGAAATGCTGCCGGTAAGCCGGCGCTTGCAGCAACATGGCAAGGGCCTGCTCCAGCACGGCCGCGTCGCGAAAATAGCGCAGGGCCTTCACCGGATCTGTCGGCAGATAAAGCACGATCCCCTGAGACTGACCGTGCTGATCTTTCAATTCGATCAGCATGCCGTCAGCAACAGGCTGCTCCAGCACCTGCAACAAACCTGGGTAAGCCCTCAGCCCGATGTGCAGCAGACCTATTTCCTCATCGAGTACCCCACGCAAGGCGCTTTCGCCGAAAGCGTCTATTTCGCCTTGCAACACAGCGATCTTGGTGGCAAGCCGCAAACCTGAACGTTTGTGATCGGCCAGCAGCTCCTCGGTCGCGGGCGAAAAAACCTGCGCCAGCAAGTCCTGATAGCGGCTACCTGCATCCAGCTCCCGACAGCCTGCGACCAGTTCGCCGGACTCGCCCGAAAGGACAGCGTCCGTGCCTGCAAGCACCAGGCCTGTACCTTTGTAATAAGTGCTGTGCGCCGGGAAGTTGCTCATCAGTTGCTGCAGCCCGTTACGCCGGCTCTCGCTATAGCCGTAACTGGGTAACGCCTGGCCTGCAAGCGTGTCGAAGCGGGGCGTCACGACCCGCCATTCAAGTTCGGCAAAGGTCGTACCTTCGGGCAGTGGTTGCCTGAGCAACCCGCTGAAGTGCCGTTCGGCGAACACCTGCAGCGATTGCAATTGGGCAGTAACAGCCCGCAGCCGCGCCTGGCTTGCCCGATGTTCCTTGAAGCGCGCCCGTAGATCTCTGATCTGGGCCAGCGAAGCCCGGCTCAGCCAGTCGGGTAGCCTGGCGCGTATGAAGTCATGCGTAGCACTGGTGATTTTCTGTTCAGTCGTACGTTCCGCGGTTGTGGTCATGGAGTCTCCTTGGTTGACGGTAGCGACCCGTCAATGCTCCCCGACCGCCGACGCTAAACGCAGAAGGAACTGCACCTCTTTTTGCTTCACGTCACGCGAACGGCGCCGAGCTGCCCCATCATGCGACGGGGCGAGGAGCGCCAGTCACCCTGCGCTCCTGACGCAGGGTGTAAAACGCCCCCTCGCCACGCGTCCCAGGTTACCGCCCACGGTATCGCGGCACGCCTTCATAAGCAGCGTCGATATCCGCGCTCATGTCACTCCCATTGCTTCCTGGGTCAGCCGCAACACGAGCGCCTCGATCGCGGCCCTGCGCTCGGCCGTCAGCCTGTCGACCTCGACCAGATAAGCGCCTTCGCCACCAGCGGCGAGTCCGCTCAATGCTTCCAGACGTTCCGAGAATGGTTCCTCAACTGCGCTGAATGTCGCCGGCTGCTCGCGTTGCAGATACTCTCGCCAAAAATCGCGCTGGGTCACGAAACGCACCAATTGGTCACTGCCTTCCGCTTCACGTACCGCAGCAGCGGCCACGGCCAATTGCTGCTGGCTGACATCTGCAATGGTGCTGAACTGCATCGTCCTTGGCTGGCCTGGAAGCTCCAGTTCGACAGCCAAACCAGTCCGGTAGGCCAGGCTGACCTCGATTTCGTCGACAGTCTGCCCTTGCGCCACGCGAGCCTGCACATCCTCCCGGGCCAAACGCTCAACCTGTTCAAGACGGAACAACTGCCTGGCTACGCGCAAGCGAGTCAGCCGTGCGGCCACAGGCTCATCCTGTTGAAGCGCCTGGCGCAGGTACAATCGTACCTCCAGGGCACTGAAACAGGCCGCCACACTATCGGCACAGGTTCGCGAGTCAGCAGCCAGGTTGAACAGTTCTTCACGTAACACCGTATCGCTGTGCATCGCCTCCAGCATGGTCCAGACCCGCCGCCCCAGATCAGCAGGAATGAGTTGATAATCACGGGTGCTGGTCAGCTCCTTCAGCAACCCGAAAAACTCGTCGCTGCCCCCCTCGCCCTGAAGGCCATCCCAATGTGCTTCGCTGATACCACGCCGCGGCGCCTCGACCAACGCCAACCATTGCTCACGTGCTGTGGCCACCGCCGGCAGTTGCGCGTCCACGGCGGCCCCCACTGCGCCCGCAGCCAGCATGCGCTGCCTGACAGCATTGGATAACGGATTGCCGGACAACCTGACGGCCATTCGCAAAGCCTCGGGGGCTTCGAGCAGCATCTCGGGTAGTGCGCCAATATGGTTATCACGCAAGTCGACAAGCTCCAGCAAACGGCAACGGTGCAGTTGCGCAGGCACCGTCTGCAAATTCGCGCCTCGCATGTGCAGTTCGCGCAAGCGGCCCAGCGCATCCAACTGCAGAGCAATTGCTCCCAAGGGGTTGTGGTTCAGATCGAGGATGCGCAAGCGTGTGAGATTGCCAAGGGCGGCAACCCCCGCTGCGGTCATGCGGATCTGGTTGCCAGCCAGCCGGAGGTTGGTCAGATGAGACAGATGCATCAATTCGGCAGGCACCTCGGTCAGGCGATTGTCACTCAGGTTCAACCAGCGCAGCTGAGAAAAACAGCGCAAGAAGGTGGCGGGAACATGTTCCAACGCCAGGTCACTGAGTACCAGTTCAGCCACGTGGGCGAAGTCGGTGTCGACCGGGAGCTCGGGAAGACTGCGTAAAGGTACGCCTGTCAGGCTCAGGCGCATGCCCTGAGATGCTCCGTGCTGGTCGACGATATGCTCGCCGATCAGGCGCCAGCTGCGTCGCAGCTCGTCTGCGACCAACAGGCGGGCAGACTGGCTGGCAGTGGTGCGCGTGCCTTCCACCCAACGCGTCAATGCTTCACTGAACCTGTGATACTGCTGTTCCTGCCGCAACAGATTGCCCAACGCCGATCCCGGCTGCTCCAGCAAGATGCCCAGAAACGTTTGCACTTCCTGGTCATTGAAGCCTGGATACAGGCTTCGAATGCGTGCACGCATCAGCTGCTGGCCGGCATTGCCCCCTGCGCCCCTGCCGCTGAGCAAGTAGCCAACGCGGCCATCGGGCAGGCGCCGAATGGGGTTTTGAGGCGCGCCAACGTCACGGGCACCCAACAATTCAAGCAAGGCCTCACGCCCTTGCGGCAGCCAGCGCTGCAGCGTCAGGCGCATTTGAGTCAACGCCTCGTCGCCATGCCAACCGAGGCGTCGTCGGTCCGCGACTGGCAGGCAGGCCAGCAACGCTTCGTCTAGCTCAAGTGGCCCTGGCGCCCTCGCTTGCGACTCGGTGCCGGTCACGTCATACAGGCGGTAGCGACCGTTGTGCCGGACCATCACCACATTCACGCCAGCCTGTTCCGGTTCAGGCAAACACGCCAGCCGGCGACCGTCAGTTGAGCCCTCGCGCAGTTCCACTTTTGTTGCAGCCGGCCAACCGGCGTGCTCGCGCAAGAGGCAGAAGACCAACTCATCCAGACCTGGGTGATGGCTGCCAGCCAGGTACAGCCCTTCACGCATGCGGGTCAGCCTGGCCACCTGCAGCAGCTGGCGCGCATGCTGTGCCACCGCCAACGGCAGCCGCGCCTGAGTGCGCAGGGCGACACGTTGCCCAGCCGTGATGTGTTGTAGAACATGCAATGCATACGCATCAGGCAAACCCGGGAAATCGCGCTGGATAAGCCAGCCAAGGGAGTCTGACTTCAGATAGCGACCAGCCAGGTAATCGAGCAACCGGGGCCGCAGGCTGGCGGCACGCTCGGCAACCTGCTCCACCTGTTCATCTCGCGACAGGGTTTGCAGCCCCAGATCGTCCAGGCACCATTGCCACAACTCACTGTCAGACCTGCCGAGATGGGCAAAGAATCGCTCTATCCGATCATCTGCGCTAAAGCGCTCCAAGGTGTCGCGTAACGCCACTGGCAACGGGCGCTTCTCCACCAGCAAGCCGCGTAAATGCTCCTGGCTCACGTCCGCCACCTTGAGCACCTGGGCGACTCGCTCGCTCCCTAACGCCGAGGAGGCTGGCCAGAGGCGTTGCAGCAGCATCTGGGCCCCCTGCCACTCAAGCGGCCGCTCGCTAAACAATTGCCAGGAAACTTCATTGTTACGCTCCAGAGAAGGACCAAACGCGGTCTCATCCGTGGGGTCCTGCAAGCGCCAGGGGCCATGCTCACCCAGGGCACGCACCCGCCAGTACTTACCACCGTGGAGCCACCAATGCCGCACGCCATCGGTGTGCAAACCATTGTCCAGTTCGTAAAGCGTCGCGCTCGGCCGCTCGCCCTGATAACGCGACAGGTCATTTGACCAAAGCCGTTGACGGCCCGCGACGTTGTTGATGGGCTCCAGCCCATCGACGAAGGTGCTCCGGACAAAGCCACGCGCCACCAGCGCTCCCCCCGCGGCCACCGCGGCAGTTACCGCCAGGTTCTCGGCAACCCCTAGCAGATGCTCGAGGGCTTCATGCTGATGGCCCAAGGTCCAGTGCCTGACTCCTTCGTAAACTTCCGACAGTGTGTGCGTCACCATGTCCGCCAACAGCAACGCGCCAATCGCCGGCACGAACAACCCGGCCAGGTTGAGCAGGGCCAACCCTGCCGACGCCAGAGATTGCTCACGTTCCAGCGCTTGCCTGGAGTCCGCATCAGCTGTCGGCACAGCCAGGAAGCGCGCATCTTCGCGTATCCGCTCCAACTGCTGTAAAGCCAGGCCCTCGAACTGCCCCTGCGGCAGGTTGGCGAACGTCGGCTCAAGATCAGGGTCCTCATCGGCCAGCCGCTTAGCCAGCGTGGTGAGAAATCCGGCCCGCTCGCGCAGCGAGATCCGTTGTACAAGCGCCGCACACCGAGCAGGATCCTTGAACATTTCAACCAGCTGGAAGTTGATCACACGCCAGGAAACCAGATGTCGGAGGGCAGCGTGGGCATCGTCCGACAGCACCAGCAGCACGCTGCCTGCATGCCGCTGGTCGTCGCTACCGAGCTCCACAACCAGCGCCGCATGCAAAGTGCAACCCAATACTTGCAACGGGCCACACCGCACTGTCCGGCCGTTCTGAAGCGTGCCTGCCCGCCCCGCCACCACATCGCGCACAATCTGGGCTTCGGCTGGCGGCAAAAGGCCCCGGGTGGCGGCTATCTCGAGCTGCAGGGCAAGGGCTTGGCGAAGGCTGTTGGCCAGGGATTGCTGGAATGCAGGAGTGAACAACTGGGCCAGATGCTCCTGGTAACGTGCGCCCACATCAGTCCTGCGGCAGACACTGACAATCTGTGCAGCGTCACCGAGGGCAATCCGTTCCGGCACGTCGGTGCCCGGAATTGGCGGATAAACCAGTGCCGTTTCCATGTAGAAAGATTCACCTTTTGCAAAATTCTGCATCAACCTCTGCAAAGCGGGCACCTTCACGAAGTACGACTCATCCGTGGGGAGTTTTCCCGTTTCCACCTTGAACCTGCGACGCTGCTCCCGCCAGTTCGCGCTGTCGAGGTCCAAGAGCACAGATTGCTCCTGGTAGAACGCCTCCGCCAGCAAGCGCCGGGCAAACGTATCCACGGGTTCCAACCGCCTGAATACAGCCGACACTTCAGCCTGGCTTCTGAGGTGGGCCTTATAGGCATCGCGCAACGCCATCACTTGGGCGGCACTGGCCCGCCTCAACCAGTCCGGCAATACCTCACTGAGAAAGTCATCAGTCGGGTGTTCGAGCTTTGGGTGCAGTGGCGCCTGTTGCATGAGGGTCGATCCTGTGGCTGGAAACCCTCAACGCTGAAGTATCTGCCCGCTCCACTGCAGACGGAATCAATTGCCAGCGTGGCGCGCCTGGATCACAGCGCGGTACTGCCCCGGGTTGCACCCGAACCACTTGCGAAAGGCCTTGTAGAACGAGCTGGCATCGGCAAACCCCAAACGTTCGGCGATCTCGCCCATCGCCGGTTCCGCGCCCACCAGCCAGGTAGTGGCGAGCTCACGCCGCACACTGTCCTTCAGCCTTTGGTAGGTCTGCCCCTCTTCGGCAAGACGCCTGCGCAGGGTCGAAGCAGACAGGCACAGGCTTTGCGCCAGGCTATCCAACGCCGGCCACTGCGCGGGGGCCTGGCGCAGCAGGTCGGTGCGAATACGCCGTGCCAAGCTGGTCGGGTCGCGATAACGCACCAGGATATTACCCGGTGCTTGAGCGAGAAAGCGCTGCAACTCCTGCTCGCTGCGCCGCAACGGTAGGCCGAGACAATCTGCTGGGATGATCATGCGTGTCCGCGGACGGTCGAACTGCAGGTTCTCGGAGAACATGACCCGGTAATCATCACAAAACGGCGGTTCGGCGCAGCGCAATTCGATGCCCAGGATAGGGATGCGCCGCCCGGCCAGCCAGCAGGCCACGCCGTGCACGATCATCCAGAAGGTGAAATAGGTGAAGGCTCGACGCGGCTCGGCGCGCGGTTCATCAATGACCAGTTGCGCCAACCCCTGTTGCCGCACCAGGCACGGCTGCAGATCTTCGAGCATCAGTGCAAGAAACTTCAGCGCCATCTCGAGACCGTCGCCCAGAGTTTGCTGCGCCATGCTCGCACGGCACATGAACGCCAGGCTGCCGGTACGCAGCCCGCGAGCATCCATGGCGAAAAACTCGTCGTCGCAACGGCGGGCCAGCAAGCGCCAGAGGCGCGCATAGGATTGCGCGGCAACACGCGCCTCGGGCAGGTACAGGGCGCCAGCATCGATACCGGCACGTGCCAGCAAAGCAGCATCCGCTTCGTCGCCACGGCAGGTCTGCAACAGGGCCTCGCGCACCAGTTGCATGGAAATCGTGTCTTTCGTGCTCATCGGTTGATCCGGGGCGATCCAACGGCCATCTTAGGCCGCTGGACCGAAAATGCCAGCCTCAGGCCCTCGCACCAGGTACGACCAGCGCAACACACGATCATGCCGCCAGCCCTAGGAAAGCCTGGATCAGGCGCAATTCGCGGCGCCGCTCAAGGCAGCCGATCATGTGCCGGTTGAGCAGCCCCTCGCCAGCCAGGGGCCTGGCCACTACCCGCGGATCATGAGCCAACTCCACCGACGATACGATACCGATGCCCAACCGTGCCGCCACCGCTTCGGTCACGGCCTCCCGACTGTCGAGCTCCAGCAGCACACGCGGCTGCACCTGCACCAGGGCGCAGGCCTGGTCGAAGGTGCGGCGGGTAATCGAATTCGGTTCACGCAGCACCATAATCTGTCGGTCCAGCGCGTCGATGGCCAAGTCGTCTGCGGCCCCAGCCAAAGGATGGTCAACCGGCAGCAAGGCACACAGGCGCGAGTCTCCCAGGCTTTGCAGGTAGAGCCCCTTGCGCGGCTCAACCTCGGTCAGTAGCGCCACGTCGGCGTGCTCGGACAACAACGCGGCCAGGGTTTCCTGAGCATTGCCCAAACGCAGGTTGACGGTAATGCCTGGGAAGCGGGCACGCAGCTGGGCCAGCATTGGCATCACCCGGTGCGGCCCGTCAGCGGCCACCTCCAAGCGCCCGGTGAGCAGTTGGCGATTGGCTTCGAGCATGGCCTGCGCCTCTTCAGCCATGCCGAACATGGCACGGGTGATCGCGGCCAGGCGGGTACCCTCCTCGGTCAGTTCCACCCGCCGCGCAGTACGCCGCAGCAAGGTGATCTGGTAGTGCTCCTCCAGCGCCTTGACGTGCCCCGTCACCGCCGGCTGGCTGATGAACAGACGCGCAGCGGCACGGGTGAAACTGCCTTCACGGGCGACAGCATCGAAGGCACGTAGCTGGAACAGGTTCATTAGTATCGGCCTTAGTTATAGCTCGGATAACAACAAACAATTTGATTGATGAAAGCCCGAATTGCAACCTAAGCCCCGTAGTTCCAGACCACCGCTTGTGAGGAATAACGGAATGAGCAACGCCCCGATCCTGCTGACCCCCGGCCCCCTGACGACCTCGTCCCGCACCCGCCAAGCCATGCTGGTGGACTGGGGCTCCTGGGACCGCGACTTCAACCAGCTGACCGCCAGTGTGTGCGAGCAACTGCTGGCAATCATCAATGGCAGCGCCAGCCACCACTGCGTGCCCCTCCAAGGCAGCGGGACCTTCGCCGTGGAAGCGGCCATCGGCACCCTGGTCCCGCGTGACGGCAAAGTGCTGGTCCTGATCAACGGTGCCTATGGCCAGCGCCTGGCGAAGATCTGCAAAGTGCTGGGCCGTCCCTACAGCACCTTCGAAACCGCCGAAGACCAACCAACCACCGCCGCCGATGTCGACCAGCTGCTGGCCGCCGACCCTGCCGTCACCCACGTGGCACTGATTCACTGCGAGACCAGCACCGGCATTCTCAACCCACTGGCTGAGATTGCCCAGGTTGTCCAGCGCCACGGCAAGCGCCTGATCATCGATGCCATGAGTTCGTTCGGCGCGCTGCCGATCGACGCCAGCCAGGTGCCTTTCGAAGCGCTGATCGCCGCCTCGGGCAAGTGCCTGGAAGGCGTGCCTGGCATGGGCTTCGTCTTTGCCGAGAAAGCCGCCCTGGCCGCTGCCGAGGGCAACGCCCATTCGCTGGCCATGGACCTGCACGACCAGCACGTTTACATGGCCAAGACCGGCCAGTGGCGCTTCACCCCACCGACCCATGTGGTAGCCGCCCTGCACGAAGCCCTGCAGCAGTACAACGAGGAAGGTGGCCTGCCAGCGCGCCACCAGCGTTACGCCGACAACTGCAAGACCCTGCTCGACGGTATGGCCGCCATAGGCCTGCGCAGCTTCCTGCCGGCCGCAATCCAGGCGCCGATCATCGTCACCTTCCACGCGCCGAACGATGCCCGCTACCAGTTCAAGGCATTCTACGAACGGGTCAAGGCCAAGGGCTTCATCCTCTATCCGGGCAAATTGACCCAGGTCGAGACCTTCCGCGTCGGCTGCATCGGCGTGGTCGGCGCCGATGGCATGCAGGCCGCCGTCAATGCCGTGGCCGAGGTGCTGCGGGAAATGGAAGTGCTGGACATCTGACACTTTGCCCATCGATCTCAAGGAAAACGCGCACATGAACTACAGCAATCCCACCCAGCTGCAAGCCGCCATCCTCGACTGGGCCGGTACCGTGGTCGACTTCGGCTCCTTCGCCCCTACGCAGATTTTCGTCGAGGCCTTCGCCGAATTCGACGTGCAAGTGTCCATCGAGGAAGCCCGAGGCCCCATGGGCATGGGCAAGTGGGACCATATCCGCACCCTGTGCGATGTACCCGAGATCGCCGAGCGCTACCGCAAGGCGTTCGGCCGCACACCGACCGATGATGACGTGACCGCCATCTACGAACGCTTCATGCCGCTGCAGATCGAGAAGATCGCTGTGCACTCGGCGCTGATCCCGGGTGCGCTGGACACCCTCACTGGCCTGCGCAAGGGCGGCCTGAAGATCGGTTCCTGCTCGGGCTACCCGAAAGTGGTGATGGACAAGGTGGTCGAGCTGGCCGCGCAGAACGGCTACGTGGCCGACCATGTGGTGGCCACCGACGAGACCCCGAACGGCCGCCCCTGGCCAGCTCAGGCCCTGGCCAACGTGATCGCGCTGGGGATCGACGATGTGGCGGCCTGTGTGAAAGTCGACGACACCGTGCCGGGTATCCTCGAAGGCCGCCGCGCCGGAATGTGGACTGTCGCGCTGGTGTGCTCGGGCAATGCCCTGGGTCTGACCTGGGAAGGTTACCAGGCCTTGAGCGCGGAAAAACTGGAGAGCGAGCGCAAGCGTATTCACGCGATGTTTGCAGGGTCGCGCCCGCACTACCTGATCGACACCATCAACGAGCTGCCCGAGGTGATCGCCGATATCAACCGGCGGTTGGCCAAGGGGGAGATGCCGCAGGCTTGCTGATCGTCCGCGTGATGGCCATCGCCGGCAAGCCGGCTCCCACAGGAGCCGGCTTGCCGGCGATGAGGCATCTTCAGACCGCCCGGTTCAGCTTCACCCACGAGGCAAACTTGTCGATGAACCCCTGCAGGAACGGCCGAGTCTTGTCACTCAACTTGCCACTGTCATCGAACAATGTTGCAGCACCGCCGATGTAGGCCTCGGGCATTTGCATGCACGGCATGTCGAGGAACACCAGCGACTGACGCACGGCATGATTGGCACCAAACCCGCCGATCGCCCCGGGCGACACACTGGCCACCGCCGCCGGTTTGCCACCCCATACGCTCTGCCCGTAAGGCCGCGATCCGACGTCGATGGCGTTCTTCAACCCGCCCGGCACCGAACGGTTGTACTCCGGGGTGACGAACAACACCGCGTCACTGCGACGGATCTCGTCGCGAAAATGCTTCCACGCCTCGGGAGCGCCCTCGGCCTCGACGTCCTCGTTGTACAACGGCAAATCGCCGATCTCGACGATCCTCAGGGCAAGGCTGGACGGCGCCAGCTCAGAAAGCGCGCGGGCCACCTTGCGGTTGAAGGAGTCCTTGCGCAAGCTGCCGACGACAACCGCTACCGAATAAACCTGGCTCATGGCGTTTTGCAACCTCTGCTCTGGGAATGGGACCAGTTAGTTATAGATGACCGTTCCTCGGCTTCACGGTTTTTTTCCATTCGGCTGAAAACTTCCCAAGCATTTCACTGGTCTATGCCTACAGACATTTCCTACACGATTCAGAGGTTTCCACCTAAATGGCAGCAGTAATGGTCGGCCAGTTCCACGCCCGTGACGCCGAAGGCCGCATCTACCCCGTCCACGAGTTCCAGGAGTCCACCCTCCAGGCCGACGGCAGTATCCTCGGGGCCCCGGTCACCAGCTATCGCCTGGCCATCGGCGATCGCGTCAACCATCTGGGCGACGACCGTTTCGAACTGGCCCAGACTGGCGTCGAGATCATTCGTATTCCTTGACGCAGTCGACGGTGTACAGCGTTCCCTCGCGCTGCAGGCCATGCACATCGGCGACGAAGCCAGGGAAACCCTGGTCAAAGGCTCGGGCGCAGTCCAGGTAGACCAGGATCGAGCGGGTCACCTCAGTGAAGCGCTCGCCGGGCATGATCAACGGGATCCCGGGTGGATAGGGCACCAACATCACCGCCGCCACCCGACCCAACAGTTGCTCGATCGGCACTGCCTCGACTGACCCACGCACCATCCGGTCATAGGCATCGGCGGGTGTCATCGCCACCTCTGGCAAACGGGTGAACAGCAGCTTGAGCTGTTTTGAAGTGGCATTGCCACGATAGAAACCATGCAGTTGCTGGCACAAATCGCGCAGCCCTAACCCCAGGTACCGTGATGGTTGCTCCACCACCACACTTGGCAGGCAGTCGGCCAGCGCGGTATTGGCGTCGTAGTGGCGTTTGAACTCCAGCAGCTCGGTGAGTAGTGTGCTCCACTTGCCCTTGGTGATCCCCATCGAGAACAGCACCAAAAAGCTGTACAAACCGGTCTTCTCCACTACCAGCCCGCGCTCCCAGAGAAACTTGCCCACCACCGCCGCAGGAATCCCATGGCCATCCGTCGCCCCAGCAGCGCCTGGCATCACCAGGGTGACCTTGAGCGGGTCGAGCAATACATAGTTCTCGCCAAGCCCACCGAAACCGTGCCACTCGGCGCCCGGCTGAAGCAGCCAGTCCACCGCCGCCTGACCCTCGTCGACGTGCGTCGCTGGCGGCTGCCAGATACTGAACCACCAGTCATCGACGGCGAGGTGCTCGCGCAGATTGGCCAGCGCCCGGCGAAAGCTCAGGGCCTCGTCGAACATCTCCTGCAACAGCGAACGCCCCGCCGGGCCTTCCATCATCGCCGAGGCCACGTCCAGCGAGGCGAGGATGCTGTACTGCGGCGAGGTGGAGATATGCATCATGAATGCTTCGTTGAAACGGTCGCGGTCCAACTGGCGGCTGGCACCGTCCTGCACATGGATCATCGAGGCCTGGCTGAAGGCCGCCAGCAGCTTGTGGGTGGAATGGGTACTGAACAGCAGCGGCCCGTCGTCGCCACGTGGCGTACCCATGGCATAGCGGTCGACGAAGAATTCATGGAAGGCGGCATAGGCGAACCAGGCCTCGTCGAAGTGCAGCACCTCGACACTGGCACCCAGGGCCTGCTTGATCATCCCGGCGTGGTAGCACAGGCCGTCATAGGTGGAGTTGGTGACCACGGCGAGCTTGATCTTCGCAGGCTTTCCCTGGGCCAGCGGATGGGCCTGGACCTTCGCTTGGATAGACGCCGGGCTGAACTCGCTGAGCGGGATCGGCCCGATGATGCCCAGCTCATTGCGCTCCGGGCACAGGTAGATGGGGATGGCGCCGGTCATGATGATCGCGTGCACCACCGACTTGTGGCAGTTGCGGTCCACCAGCACCAGGTCCCCGCGCCCGACCATGGCATGCCAGACGATCTTGTTGGCGGTTGAGGTGCCATTGATGACGAAGAAGGTATGGTCGGCACCGAAGTTGCGTGCCGCCCGTGCCTCGGCGGCGGCCAGCGGGCCAGTGTGGTCGAGCAGCGAGCCCAGCTCCGGCACCGAGACCGACAGGTCCGAGCGCAGGGTGTTTTCACCGAAGAACTGATGGAAGGCCTGCCCCACCGGGCTCTTGCGGTAGGCGACGCCACCGCCGTGGCCCGGCGTGTGCCAGGAGTAGTTAGATTGCGCGGTGTGCTGTACCAAGGCCTTGAAGAACGGTGGCAGCAGGCCATCGAGGTAATTGTGCGCGGCCCGCGCCACCTGGCGGGCGAGAAACGGCACTGTGTCTTCGAATAGATAGAGAATGCCGCGCAACTGATTCAGCTCGCCCATGGCCTCGGCGGGTGCATTCTCCAGAGTGACCTGCTCGCCCAAGGCAAAAATCGGCAGGTTGGGTGCCCGCAGCCGGGCCAGGCGGATCAGTTCCGCCATATTCTGCAACAGGCGGCTGTCGTCGCCGACACCCTCGGCGGCAATCAGCATGCAGGCCAGGCCGTGATGGGTGGCGGCCACCAGCCGTGCTTCGGCCTGATCGGCGACGGCGAGGATGGCGAAGCCGTCACGGGCCAGTTCATCGGCGATGCCGCGCACTCGCTCGCCGGCGACGGTGTCGGCCTTGATGGCCCGGTGGACGATGAGGATCGGGAACTGCAGGTCCTTGTACATCGGGCGGCTACCTCTGCGGGTAATTTCCCTCAGGGTAGTCGAGTGTGATGCTGTCATCGCCAGGCCGGCTCACAAGGTGCAGCGCTGGATGCGGTCCCTGTGGGAGCTGGCTTGCCAGCGATGGGCCGGGCCTGCCTTCGAGTCAGCTGGCGGCTGGCTCGGTCAATGCCTGCCACATCGACGGCCCACCCGCCGACTTGGCAATGGCCGCCAAGCGTTCGGCATGGGCCTCGAGTTCTTCCTCGCTGGCCAGGATCACCCGCCCCGGCGCACGCCCGACAATACGGCGAATCTCGCTACCGGTTGCCCCTTGCCCATCCTCGTCACCCGCCCCTTCGCCCGCCAGCGACAGGCTGGTCTGGCCACCGGTCATCGCCAGGTAGACGTCGGCCAGCAGTTCCGAGTCGAGCAGTGCGCCGTGCAGCTCACGGCCGGAGTTGTCGATGCCGTAGCGTTTGCACAGGGCATCGAGGCTGTTGCGCTGCCCCGGGTGGCGCGAGCGCGCCATCATCAGGGTGTCGAGGATCGGGCAATGCTGCGAAATATCGGCACGATCCTGCTGGCCGATCAGGGCGAACTCGTTGTTGATGAAGCCAACGTCAAACGCGGCGTTGTGGATGACCAGGGTGGCGCCCTGGATGAACTCGAAAAACTCCTCGGCCACATCGCCGAAACGCGGTTTGCCGACCAGGAAGGCGTCGGTGATGCCGTGGACGTTGATCGCGCCCTCGTCACTCTCACGGTCGGGCTGCAGGTAAACGTGGAAATGCCGCCCGGTCAGGCGCCGGCCCACGACCTCGACACAACCGATCTCGATGATGCGGTGGCCTTCGGCCACTGGCATGCCGGTGGTCTCGGTGTCGAGGATGACGAACCGTTTGTCTTGCTGCTGCTCCACGCGGGGACTCCAACTGGCGGTGCTTGAATTCGGGGTGGGAGTATAACGAAATCGGGGCCGTTTTGCGGTCATCGCGGGGCAAGCCCGCTCCCACGCAGCCAGCAGTCATCTCGTGGGAGCGGCGATGCGGCGACCCGACTTGCCCCGCGATGGCCCGCAACACGATCAACGTTGCGCGCGAACCTCATCAACCCCACGATTGGCCAACTGGTCGGCACGCTCGTTGCCCGGATGGCCGATATGCCCACGGACCCACTTCCAGGTCACCTTGTGCCGGTTGACCTGTTCATCGAGCTGCACCCACAGGTCGGCGTTCTTCACCGGCTCTTTCGCGGCGGTCTTCCAGCCACGCTTCTTCCAGTTGACCATCCACTCGTTGATGCCCTTCATGACGTACTGCGAGTCGGTGGTCAGCAGCACCTCGCACTCGCGCTTGAGCGCCTTGAGGCCCTCGATCGCCGCCATCAGTTCCATGCGGTTGTTGGTGGTCTCGCGCTCGCCGCCCCACAGCTCCTTCTCGACGCCCTTGTAGACAATCAGCACGCCCCAGCCGCCCGGGCCAGGGTTGCCCTTGCAGGCACCATCGGTGTAGATCTCGACGCTATCGCTCATGTACCACTCATGTTCAGTGCTTTTCGGATTCGGGATGGGTGGCGCTGCGGTTGACCTTGGCCAGCGGCAGCGGCAGCAGCTTGCCCATCGGCTCACGGCGCTCCAGGCGCAGCGGCCGCAGGCCCACCACCATCTTGCGCGCCACCAGCAGGTAGACACCGCCACCGGCAGTCTGCCAGCCACCGGCCACGCGCTCCCAGCCAGCCAGGCGCTGCTGCCAGGCCGGCGAGGCAAGCGGCGGACGATAACACCCGAAGCGGCGTTTCTCCAGCGCGAAGCCCAGCAGGTTGAGCCAGTCGCCGACCCGCGACGGCGAGATGCAACGGGCCTTGCGCAAGGCCCCGTGGCTAAAGAAATGGCGCACGCCCCAACTGCTCCAGGGGTTGATCCCGATGATCAGCAGGTGGCCCCCCGGGCGCACGGAACTGGCCGCCTCGCGCAGCAGCCCGTGAGGGGACAGGCTGAAGTCCAGGCCATGCTGCAGCACCACCACGTCGGCGGCGTGCTCCGACAACGGCCAGGCCTGCTCCTCGCAGACGATTTCCACCCCCGGCAGCGGCGCGCCCAGGCGCACGTTGCGCTGCACCTGCGGGGCGTTGGGCGGAGGTTCGGCGCAGGGGCCGTAGTGCACAAGGTAGCCACCGAAGAAGCGCCGCAGCTCTTCTTCGAGCAACTTTTCCTCCTCCTTGAGCATCAACTGCCCAAGAGGCCCATCGAACCAGTCGCGGGCCAGGCGGATCAGCTCGACCCAGTCGGGGTCGGCCTGGGCGAAGGCTTGGTCGGTCATTGCGTTCTCCCTCGAAGGTTCTCCGCTCGCGCCATCGCGGCTAAGATGCCCTCAATGTCCAGGCTTGGCGATACGGATCCGCACATGATACAGATCGATGCCCTACCCGCTTTCAACGACAACTACATCTGGTTGTTACAGGATACTGCCAATCGCCGCTGCGCAGTGGTCGACCCCGGTGACGCTGCGCCGGTGCGCGCGTGGATGGAGCAGCACCCGGACTGGGCATTGGAGGCAATCCTCGTCACCCACCACCACCATGACCACGTCGGCGGCGTCGAAGCCTTGAAAGAGACCACCGGCGCCCAGGTGTACGGCCCGGCCAGCGAACGTATCCCGGGCCGCGATATCGCCCTGGCAGACGGCGCCCGCATCGAGGTGCTGGGCCTTGCCTTCGACGTCCTGGCCATGCCCGGCCACACCCTGGGGCATATCGCCTATTACACTGCGCAATCGCCCACACCGCTACTGTTCAGTGGCGACACCCTGTTCGCCGCCGGCTGCGGCCGCTTGTTCGAAGGCACGCCCGAGCAAATGCACCATTCGCTGCAACGCCTGGCGGCGCTGCCCGCCGAAACCGAAGTGTACTGCGCCCACGAATACACCCTGAGCAACCTGCGCTTCGCCCGTGCCGTGGAACCCGACAACGAACACGTTCGCCAACGGTTCGAGGACGTTACCCGGTTGCGCGCGGACAATCGCATCACCTTGCCCTCGAGCATCGGCCTCGAGTGCCTGACTAATCCGTTTTTACGTACCGCTGAAACATCCGTTAAACAAAAAGCAGACGAATGGAAGGGACATTCCAACCCTAGCCAAGCCACTGTTTTTGCTGCCTTGAGGTCTTGGAAGGACGTGTTCTGATAACCCGAAGATATATCGCATCATAGGCTCTATGGTTGACCCGGCCGGGAGCGGTTTCTAGAATCGCCCAACTTTTTTGCCCGGATAACCGTCCCAGCCGATGTCTTCCCGTAGCCGCAGAACCTCTCATTCGGTCGCCCTGACGCGACTGGCCCAGATCAGTGCACTGGCGCTGGCCGCCACCCTGGTCGGCTGCCAGAGCACCCGTCAGCTCGACGAAGCCGACAGCGTTCGCGCGCACAATTACCAGGCGCGGATCAAGCACAAACCGGCGCCGCTGGTGGCCAAGCCCAAGGAACAGGCACCGCCACAGGACGTCTGGGAGCGCATGCGCCAGGGCTTCGCCCTGCAGGACGGCATGGACGTCAACCCGCGCATCGAACAGCAGCGCCTGTGGTTCGCCAGCAACCCGTCGTTCCTCGAGAACGCCGGCGAGCGAGGCAGCCTCTACCTGCACTACATCGTCGAGCGCCTCGAAGAGCGCGACATGCCGCTGGAGCTGGCCCTGCTGCCGGCCATCGAGAGCGCCTACAACCCGATGGCCTACTCCCGGGCGCACGCCGCCGGCATGTGGCAGTTCATCCCGTCCACCGGGCGCCACTTCAACCTGCGCCAGACCAACTTCTACGATGGTCGGCGCGACGTCACCGCCTCGACCAACGCCGCGCTGGACTACCTGAACCGCCTGCACGACATGTTCAACGGCGACTGGCTGCTGGCCCTGGCGGCCTACAACGCCGGTGAGGGCACGGTCAGCCGCGCCATCGAGCGCAACGAGCGCCTGGGCCTGCCGACCGACTACTGGAACCTGCCGCTGCCGCAGGAAACCCGCGACTACGTGCCCAAGCTGCTGGCCCTGTCGCAGGTGGTCAACACCCCGGCCGCCTACGGGGTCAACCTGAACCCGATTGCAAACGAGCCGTACTTCGAAGCTATCGCCATCAACGACCGCCTCGATCTGTCCCGCGTGGCCGCCTTCGCCGACATCGACGAAGACGAACTGATCCAGCTCAACCCCGCCTTCAAGAAGCGCATGACCGTGGACGGTCCGCAGCAACTGCTGGTGCCGACTGCCAAGGCGCAACTGCTCAGCGACCGCATGTCCAACCTCAAGCCCGAGGAACTGGTCAGCCTGCAACCGAACAAGGCCGTGTTCCAGGCCGCCCTGGCCGAGGCCAAGGCCCCCGCAGCGCGCAGCTACCGGGTCAAGCGTGGCGACAACCTGGGCAGCATCGCCAAGGCCAACCGGGTGTCGGTCAAGCAGCTGCAAAGCTGGAACCGCATCCGTGGCAACAACCTCAAGGTCGGCCAGGTCCTGGCCCTGCGTGGCGGCAGCGCGCCGAGCGCGGCAGCCAACCGCGTGGCAGACTCCAAGCAGCGCTCCACCCAGTACAAGGTGCGCAAGGGCGATTCGTACTACCTGGTGGCCAAGCGTTTCAACGTCGAGATGAAGCACCTCAAGCGCTGGAACCCACGCACCGGGCACGCGCTCAAGCCGGGCCAGACCCTGACCGTCTACCTGGCACGCTGATATCTCGCTCGCGGGGCCTGTCCTCCTCCCACGCCAGTCGCGATCGGCGTGGAGTGGGCTGGCCCCGCGATGCTTTGAAGGCTGAAGCAAAGCCCCGCGCCCTACCCTTTTTCCATTCCAGACAAGCTGTTACTGTACCCCGAACCAAGCCCAACGCCCTCTGGATCGGATGCCGACTTGATACGTCCCCTCCTGCTGTCACTCAGCCTGGCCTTGAGCTTCCCCGCCGTCGCGATGGTGAGCGAAAGCCACGGATACGCGCAGTTCGGCACGCTCAAGTACCCGGCCAGTTTCACCCACTTCGACTGGGTCAACCCGCAAGCCCCTAAAGGCGGCACGTTGCGGGCCATGGCCTTCGGCACCTTCGACACGCTCAACCCCTACACCTTCAAGGGCTCGAGCCCGGTCACCACGCCCAACTTCCTGCAGTACGGCATCAACGAGCTCAACGAGCCGCTGATGGTCGGCACCGGCATGTACGACCCGTCCGGCGACGAACCCACCTCCAGCTACGGCCTGATCGCCCGCTCGGTCGAGTACAGCGAGGACCGCAGCTGGGTGGTGTTCAATCTGCGCCCCGAGGCGCGCTTCCACGATGGCGTGCCGATCACCGCGCAGGACGTGGCGTTTTCCTACCGCACCCTGCTCAAGGACGGCCACCCGATCTACCGCACCAACCTGCAGGAAGTGGCCCGGGTCGATATCCTCGGGCCGCTGCGCATCCGCTTCGTATTCAAGCGCGCCGGCAACCCGCTGCTGATCCTGCGCCTGGGCGAAATGCCGGTGCTGCCCAAGCACTACTGGGCCAAACGCGACTTCAAGGCCACCACCTTCGAGCCGCCGCTGGGCAGCGGCCCCTACCGCATCAGCGAAGTGCAACCCGGTCGCCGGCTGGTGTTCGAACGGGTGAAGGACTACTGGGGCAAGGACCTGGCGGTCAACCGCGGCAAGTACAATTTCAAGCGCGTCGAGTACGAGTTCTACCGCGACGCCACCGTGGCCTTCGAGGCGTTCAAGGCCGGTGAATTCGATATCTACATCGAGCACCAGGCGAAGAACTGGGCCAACGGCTACAACTTCCCTGCCGTGCGCCGTGGCGAGGTGATCAAGGCGCAGATCCCGCACAAGATCCCCACGCAAACCCAAGGCCTGTTCATGAACAGCCGCCGCGCCGCGTTCAGCGACCCTCGGGTGCGCCAGGCGCTGGGCCTGATGCTCGACTTCGAGTGGACCAACCGCGCCCTGTTCAGCAGCGCCTACCGCCGCTCGACCAGCTACTACCCTAACAGCGACTTCACCGCCAGCGGCCTGCCCACCGGCAAGGAATGGCTGCTGCTCAAGCCATTCCGCGACCAGCTGCCGGACAAGCTGTTCACCGAGCCCTACCAGGTCAGCCACACCCACGGCAGCGGCATCAGCCGCCCCGCCCTGCGCCAGGCCCTGGGCCTATTCGCCCAGGCCGGCTGGAAGCTCAGCGGCCAGCGCCTGGTCGACGGCAAAGGCCAGCCGTTCAGGCTGGAGTTGCTGCTGGTGAACCCCAACCTCGAACGCATCCTGCAACCTTATGTCGAAAATCTGGCCAGCATCGGCATCGATGCGCGCTTGCGCACCGTGGACCGCGCCCAGTACAAACAACGGCTCGACCAGTTCGATTTCGACATGATCCTGATGACCCTGAACCAGACCCTGAGCCCGGGCCTCGAGCAGTGGCTGTATTTCCACTCAAGCCAGGCCGCCACCAAGGGCAGCAAGAACTATGCTGGCGTGAAGGACCCGGTGGTCGACCACCTGCTCGACACCTTGCTCGCCGCCCGCAGCCGCGATGACCAGATCGCCGCCGCGCGCGCCCTGGACCGCGTGCTCTCATGGCAGTACTACATGATCCCCAACTGGTACCTCGACAATCACCGCCTGGCCTACCGCAACCGGTTCGCCTTCGTCACCACACCGCCCTACACCCTCGGGCTGAACAGCTGGTGGATCAAGAAGACTTCGGAGAAAGCCAAATGACGCCGACCCTGCGCCGCCTGGCCGCTAGCCTGCTGCTGACCTGCCTCACGCTCCCGGCCGTGGCCGCCCCGCAACACGCCCTGACCCTGTACGGCGAGGCGCCGAAATACCCGGCCAACTTCAAGCACTTCGAGTACGTCAATCCTGACGCACCGAAGGGCGGCACCTTCCGCCAGTCCAGCTTCGGCGGCTTCGACAGCCTCAACCCGTTCATCAACAAGGGCGTGCCCGCCGACAACGTCGGCGCCATCTACGACACCCTGATGCGCCAGAGCCTGGACGAACCCTTCACCGAGTACGGCCTGGTGGCCGGCAAGATCGAAAAGGCCCCCGACAACAGCTGGGTGCGCTTCTACCTGCGCCCCGAAGCACGCTTCCACGACGGCCACCCGATGCGCGCCGAGGACGTGGTGTTCACCTTCAACGCCCTGATCAAGGACGGCGCGCCGCTGTACCGCCAGTACTACGGCGACGTCGCTGAAGTGGTCGCCGAAGACCCGCTCAAGGTGCTGTTCAAGTTCAAGCACAACAACAACCGCGAGCTGCCGCTGATCCTCGGCCAACTGCCGGTGCTGCCCAAGCACTGGTACCAAGGCCGCGACTTCGACCGCGGCAACCTGGAGATCCCGCTCGGCAGCGGCCCATACAAGGTCGCCGAGGTGAAGGCCGGCCGCTCGATCCGCTACGAGCGGGTCAAGGACTACTGGGCCAAGGACCTGCCGATCAACCGCGGCTTCTACAATTTCGACGTGATGACCTTCGACTCCTACCGCGACAACACCGTCGCCCTCGAAGCGCTCAAGGCCGGCCAGTTCGACTACGGCCTGGAGGTGAGCGCAAAGAACTGGGCCACCGCCTACGACGTGCCCGCCGTGCGCGACGGCCGGCTGATCAAGGAAGAACTGCCCAATGGCAACCCCGTCGGCATGCAGGGTTTCATCTTCAACCTGCGCAAGCCGATGTTCCAGGACATCCGCGTGCGCCACGCCATCAGCCTGCTGCTGGACTTCGAGTGGACCAACAAGCAGCTGTTCAACGGCGCCTACACCCGCACCGGCAGCTACTTCGAGAACTCCGAAATGGCCGCCAGCGGCCTGCCCAGCCCCGCCGAGCTGAAGATCCTCGAGCCGCTGCGCGGCAAGGTGCCGGACGAGGTGTTCAACGGCGCCTTCCACAACCCGGTCACCGACGGCAGCGGCATGATCCGCGACCAGCAGCGCCAGGCATACAAGCTGCTGCAGGAGGCCGGCTGGAAGGTCGTCGACGACAAGATGGTCGATAAAGACGGCAAGCCGATGACCATCGAGTTCCTCCTGGCCCAGACCCAGTTCGAGCGCGTGCTGCTGCCGTTCAAGCGCAACCTCGCGGACCTCGGCATCAACCTCGAGATCCGCCGCGTGGACGTTTCGCAGTACATCACCCGCCTGCGCTCGCGTGACTACGACATGATCGTCGGCGGCTTCGCGCAATCCAACTCGCCCGGTAACGAGCAACGTGAATACTGGAACAGCGCCGCCGCCGACAACCCCGGCAGCCGCAACTTCATCGGCCTGCGCGACCCTGGCATCGACCAGCTGGTGGAGCAGTTGATCAACGCCGACTCCCGACAGAGCCTGATCGAGCACTGCCGCGCCCTGGACCGCGTGCTGCAATGGGGTTACTACGTGATCCCCAACTGGCACATCAAGACCTGGCGCGTGGCCTACTGGAACCATATCGGCCACCCCGCCGTATCGCCCAAGTACGACATCGGCATCGACACCTGGTGGATCAAGCCCGACGTCACGCCCGCGGTAAGCGAAGCCGCCGCACCGGATGAGGCCAACTGAGATGCTGGCCTATATCCTGCGGCGCCTGCTGCTGATCATCCCCACCCTGTTCGGCATCCTCATCATCAACTTCATCATCGTCCAGGCCGCCCCCGGCGGCCCGGTGGAGCAGATGATCGCCAAGCTCGAAGGCTTCGACGGCGCCACCAGCCGCATCGCCGGTGGCGGCGCCGAAGTCTCGGTGGCCGGCTCCAACTACCGTGGCGCGCAAGGCCTGGACCCGGCGCTGATCGCCGAGATCGAGCGCATGTACGGCTTCGACAAGTCGGCGCCCGAGCGGCTGTGGATCATGGTCAAGAACTATGCCCAGCTGGACTTCGGCAACAGCTTCTTCCGCGACGCCAAGGTCATCGACCTGATCGCCGAGAAGATGCCCGTGTCCATTTCCCTCGGGCTATGGAGCACGCTGATCATGTACCTGGTGTCGATCCCGCTGGGGATCGCCAAGGCCGTGCGCCACGGCAGCCACTTCGACGTGTGGACCAGCTCGGCGATCATCGTCGGCTACGCCATCCCGGCGTTCCTGTTCGCCATCCTGCTGATCGTGCTGTTCGCCGGTGGCAGCTATTTCGATTGGTTCCCGCTGCGCGGGCTGACCTCCAACAACTTCGACGAGCTGAGCACCACCGGCAAGGTCCTCGACTACTTCTGGCACCTGGTGCTGCCCATCACCGCCCTGGTGATCGGCAACTTCGCCACCATGACCCTGCTGACCAAGAACAGCTTCCTCGACGAGATCAACAAGCAGTACGTGGTCACCGCCAAGGCCAAGGGCCTGAGCCGCACCCGCGTGCTCTACGGCCATGTGTTCCGCAACGCCATGCTGCTGGTGATCGCCGGCTTCCCCTCGGCGTTCATCGGCATCTTCTTCACAGGGTCCCTGCTGATCGAGGTGATCTTCAGCCTCGACGGCCTGGGCCTGATGAGTTTCGAAGCGGCGATCAACCGCGACTACCCGGTGGTGTTCGGCACCTTGTTCATCTTCACCCTGCTTGGTCTGGTGGTGAAGCTGATCGGCGACCTCACCTACACCCTGGTCGATCCGCGCATCGACTTCGCCAGCCGGGAGCACTGACATGGCCCTCTCTCCCCTCAATCGCCGGCGCTTCGAGCGCTTCAAGGCCAACCGCCGCGGCTGGTGGTCGCTGTGGATCTTCCTGGTGCTGTTCGTGCTCAGCCTGGGCGCCGAGTTCATCGCCAACGACAAGCCGATTGCCGTGCGCTACGACGGCGAGTGGTACTTCCCCGCCTTCAAGCGCTACCCGGAGACCACCTTCGGCGGCGAGTTCCCGCTGGAGGCCAACTACAAGAGCCCGTATATCCGCGATTTGCTGGTCAAGAAAGACGCCTTCGTGCTGTGGGCGCCGATCCCCTACAGCTACCAGAGCATCAACTACGACCTGAAAGTACCCGCCCCCGCGCCGCCCTCCACCGACAACCTGCTGGGCACCGACGACCAGGGCCGCGATGTGCTGGCCCGGGTGATCTACGGCTTCCGCATCTCGGTGCTGTTCGCCCTGACGCTGACCATCGCCAGCTCCATCATCGGCGTGATCGCCGGCGCCTTGCAGGGCTTCTACGGCGGCTGGGTGGACCTGGCCGGCCAGCGCTTCCTGGAGATCTGGTCCGGCCTGCCGGTGCTGTACCTGCTGATCATCCTTGCCAGCTTCGTGCAGCCCAACTTCTGGTGGTTGCTGGGCATCATGCTGCTGTTCTCGTGGATGAGCCTGGTGGACGTGGTGCGCGCCGAGTTCCTGCGCGGGCGCAACCTGGAATATGTGCGCGCCGCCCGCGCCTTAGGGATGCGCAACGGCCCGATCATGTACCGGCATATCCTGCCCAACGCGATGATCTCGACCATGACCTTCATGCCGTTCATCCTCACCGGCGCCATCGGCACCCTTACCGCCCTGGACTTCTTAGGCTTCGGCCTGCCCGCCGGTTCGCCGTCGCTGGGCGAGCTGGTGGCCCAGGGCAAGTCCAACCTGCAAGCCCCGTGGCTGGGTATCAGCGCCTTCGCCGTGCTGGCGGTGATGCTGAGCCTGCTGGTATTCATCGGCGAATCCGCCCGCGACGCCTTCGACCCGAGGAAATGACATGAGCCAAGACACCCTGATCGAAGTCCGCGACCTGGCGGTGGAGTTCGTCACTGGCGAGCAGGTCAACCGCGTGGTCGACGGCATCAGCTTCGACATCCGCAAGGGAGAGACCCTGGCCCTGGTCGGCGAAAGCGGCTCGGGCAAGTCGGTGACCGCCCACTCGATCCTGCGCCTGCTGCCCTACCCGCTGGCGCGGCATCCTTCTGGCACCATCCATTATGAAGGCAAGGACCTGCTGCACCTGGGCGAAAAGCCCATGCAGCGCATTCGCGGCAACCGCATCGCGATGATCTTCCAGGAGCCGATGACCTCGCTGAACCCGCTGCACAGCATCGAGAAGCAGATCAACGAGATCCTCTTGTTGCACAAGGGCCTCACCGGCAAGGCCGCCACCGCTCGCACCCTGGAGCTGCTGGAGCTGGTAGGCATTCCCGAGCCGCACAAGCGCCTGAAAGCCCTGCCCCACGAGCTGTCCGGTGGCCAGCGCCAGCGGGTGATGATCGCCATGGCCCTGGCCAACGAGCCCGAACTGCTGATTGCCGACGAGCCCACCACGGCGCTCGACGTGACCGTGCAGTTGAAGATCCTCGACCTGCTCAAGTCGTTGCAGGCGCGCTTGGGCATGGCCCTGCTGCTGATCAGCCACGACCTCAACCTGGTACGCCGCATCGCCCACCGCGTGTGCGTGATGCAGTGCGGCAAGATCGTCGAGCAGGCCGATTGCGCCACGCTGTTCAGCAAGCCGCAGCATCCGTATACGCAGATGCTGATCAACGCCGAGCCCAGCGGCGCACCCGCCGCGAATGCCGAAGGGGCGCCGTTGCTGGAGGTGAAGGACTTGAAGGTGTGGTTCCCGATCAAGAAGGGGCTGTTGCGCCGCACCGTGGACCATGTGAAGGCCGTGGACGGGGTCAATTTCAGCCTGCCCCAGGGGCAGACGCTGGGCATCGTTGGCGAGAGTGGCTCGGGCAAGTCCACCTTGGGGCTGGCCATCTTGCGGTTGATATCCAGCCAGGGCGGGATTCGCTTCCATGGGCAGAATCTTGAGGGGCTGAACCAGAAGGAAGTGCGGCCGCTGCGGCGGGAGATGCAGGTAGTGTTCCAGGATCCCTTTGGCAGCCTGAGCCCGCGCATGTGCGTGGCGGATATCGTTGGCGAGGGGTTACGGATTCACAAGATCGGCACACCGGCTGAGCAGGAAGCGGCGATTATTGCTGCGTTGGAGGAAGTGGGGCTGGATCCTCGGACGCGGCATCGGTATCCCCATGAGTTTTCCGGCGGGCAGCGGCAGCGGATTGCGATTGCGCGGGCGTTGGTGTTGAAGCCTGCGTTGATTCTGCTGGATGAGCCGACCTCGGCGCTGGACCGGACGGTGCAGCGGCAGGTGGTTGAGCTGCTGCGGAATTTGCAGGTCAAATACAACCTGACTTATCTGTTTATCAGCCATGACCTGGCGGTGGTCAAGGCGTTGAGTCATCAGTTGATGGTGATCAAGCATGGGCAGGTGGTGGAACAGGGGGATACGGGGGTTATTTTTCATGAGCCGCGGCATGGGTATACGAGGCAGTTGTTGGATGCGGCGCTGGTGAGCAGCGACAAAGGTACATGAACTCATATACCTCCAAGCCACCGCATTTATGTCGTTAAGAGGATTGCCGGGCGAGCGGGTGATAGGCCATCACCCTTCACGACACATAACCCGAACCATCAACCACAACGCCTGACCTGACATTTTTACCAGTATCTGACGAGATGTCCAAGGTGTACAACCTACCTGTGACCTGATAAGCGGAGAACAGGTATGAAACGATTAACTTGGATCATATTTACGATTTTAAGCACACAAGCAGCGGCCTCGGACCCATTACCTCAAGGCAATATTGAAAGCGGAAAGAGAATTTTTGCTATCCGATGTTCACAATGCCATACGACCGAAAAGGATGGCCCTAATATGGAAGGCCCTAATCTCCACGGCCTGTTTGGCAGCACTACGGGATTCGCGAAAAACTATATCTACACCGATGGAAACAAATACAGGGGTATAACGTGGGAAACCGCCACACTTTTTGAATACCTACTTAACCCCAGGCATTACATACCCGGAACAAAAATGGCTTTCGCAGGACTTAAAAAGCCTCAAGAACGCGCGGACCTTATCGAATACTTGAGAAATGTCACTCAATAACCCTCAGCTGGATGCGCCGCATAGCGCCTGACAAGGAAAACTTACCCTGAGCTTTAAGCTTATACTGGCTGACCCGAAATCGACCATGAAACTGTTATCCTATCTCTCTCTGCCCACAAAAGCCTTCCCCTAGATGCGAAGGCTTTTTTGAAGGTGGGTACTCATCAAGCTGAAAAATCAGAATCTACCCCTTCCTTGTAGTCCATTTCCCAAACATACTTCTGCCGCCTTTTTTCCGTTGCGGTCTCCCTGGTGGGGCTCTAGTCTCGGCCTATCGTTGCACATCAACGATACAGCTTTGACAGGCTGTGACGGCAAATTGCATGCAGCTCAACCTTTATGGCAGCTGTACGTGCGGGCACGCTTGCGTGCGCCGGAACTTTGCAATTTCCGCCGGTCTGTCAACCCACGTACAGCTGCCACCCTACTGTTTGACAGCAGGCAGGTGGCGGCACCACCAAAGGGAAATTGTTATGTTAAAGATCGTCCCCGATCCACCCCACAACCACCACTCTCTCGAAGACACCATCATCCAGGCCACGGAGTACGCCCTCTGCGCGCAGACCGTGGCGCATCAGGCTGTTCTGCTGCATCCCAAGTCGCCCGTGTCGATTCTGGTCATGGCCGCGATGCATGAAATGGAGGCGCTGCGGGTGCTGCTCGAATCGGCGTTGATTCAGGTGCAGATGCCGCAGGTGGAGCCTCGCACACTGCACTAGGCCGTTAGCCATGGGTTGCCTGGGCTGGCCTCATCGCCGGCAAGCCGGCTCCCACAGAGGATCGGCGTGGCTGCGCGGCAGATGGTGTGTAGCTGATAGCGGATCTAACTGCGAGAGCTCGCCCAGGCACCGATCATTTCAGGGAGATTGAGCAATGAGCACAGACGACACCACGCCCCACACCACGGTGGGCAAGACCCGGTTCTACCAGGGTGAAGGGCATACCGACCCGCTGTTCTGCATCGAACCCGGCATCCCTTGCCAGCACGCACGGGAACAGGCTTCGGAGTTGATGGGCTGCGTGTGCGACCTGACCATCACCGGGATCATGGAGGAAAAACCTCAGCTGATCTGGGCATCGTATTACCTGAGCGCGCTGGCCAAGGCGCTGATGGATGATGCGGAGCTGGGGATGAAGCACTGACTTCACAGGTAAACGCCGCTCCTACACCGACTAAGCTTTGGGCATAAATTCGGGATGTCTCCATGGAATGTCATATCCGCCGCGCTCAGCGCGAAGACGCAGAAGCCATCAGCCGCATCGTGATCACGGCATTGCGCGAATCCAACTCGCGGGATTACCCGGCAGAGGTGATCGCCCAGGTCGAGCAGAGCTTTTCACCTGCGGCGGTCAGTGCATTGCTCGATAGCCGAATGGTATTCGTAGCAGTCAACCAAAACGAATTGCTGGGGACGGCAAGCCTGGATGGCGAGGTTGTCAGGACAGTGTTCGTCGCTCCAATCCATCATCGGACAGGTGTCGGCAAACGGTTGATGGAGGCCGTTCATGCTGCAGCGATCAGGGCAGGTGTCACGGCACTGAGCGTTCCTTCATCCATCACCGCCCAAGGGTTCTACGCGCGCTTGGGGTATCGGAAGCTTCGTGATGAATTCCATGGTGTGGAACGCACCATTGTCCTGGAAAAGTCCACGCTGACCATGACGGAGGCGGCCCTCGCGATTAACGTTTCTTGCGAGCATCTGGCGAAGCTGCTGGATGAGGGAACAATCCCCCATGCCAGCGCTGAAGGCGAGCGGGCTATCGCGTTCTCCGAGCTGATTGCCTACAAGGACAACCGAGACAAGGGCAGTCGTGTGGTGATGAATGAGCTGGCAGCCCAAGCCCAAGACCTGAAAATGGGTTATGAGTGAGTCCACTCACATGCGCTCGGCCTAACCCAGCAGGGTGTTCATTCGAGCGTCGCAGTGCTTGGCACCGGCACTGCCGATGATCGCGGGGCAAGCCCGCTCCCACCAGATACCTGACCTGGAAACCCTGCGCTTTCAGGTCTCGACCTCCATGAGCCCCGGCGTGGGCTTGCTGAACCCCGCCGTCAGCCACATCAGGTACAACCCGCCACACACCAGCCAAGCCACCCCGGCCAGTATCACCACCGTGCTCAGCAGCGACAGCAGATACAGGTTCACCCCAATCGCCAGCAGCGGAAACACCACGAACCCCACCCCGCTCAACCGCTGCTTGCGCCGCTCACGCAGGTAGTACGCAATCACGCACACATTCACCGCCGCAAACGCCAGGAACGCGCCGAAGTTGATCAGCGAAGCGGCCGAGCTCACATCCGCGCCGATCCCGACCAATCCCAGCCCGGCAATCAGCAACAGGTTGAACACCGGCGTGCGCGCCTTGCCCTGCAGCTTAGCGAAACAACGCGGCGGCAGCACGCCTTCGCGGCCCATGAAGTAAAGCAAGCGGCTGGCGCTGACCTGCACCGCCAGGCACGAGGCGAAGCCGGCGACGATGCCGCCGAGGTTGACGAAGTCGGCGAAGAACTGCCCGCCCACCTCGATCGACAGCGCGTAGGTCGCCGTTTGCGGGTCGGCGAACTGGCCGCCGGGGTGGCTCAGTTGCATCAGGTAGGCCACCGCCGTGAACAGCAGCCCGCCCAGGCTGATCACCAGCAGCACCGCCCGGGGGATGTCGCGCTTGGGCTGCTCGGCCTCCTCGGCCAGGGTGGTCACGGCGTCGAACCCGAGAAACGAATAGGCGGCGATGGCGGCGGCGGCGGTGAGGCCGGTCAAGGTGCTGTGTTCATTCCATACGGGGTGGGTGAAGCCGACCTGGGGCTGGCCGGCCACATAGCGCAGGCAGTAGCCAATGAACAACAGCACCAGGGCCACGCTCAGGACCGTGAGCACTTTGTTCAGGCGATCGGTCAGGGCCATGCCGCTGACGGTCACCGCCGTGGTCAGGCCGATGTTGATCAGCAACCAGCCCCAGGTGGGCACCTGCGGGAACTGGGCGTTGAGGAACACCGACTGCAGCAGCCAGGCGACCATGGGCATGAACAGGTAAGCCAGCAGCACCGCCCAGCCGACCACGAAGCCGCAGCCGGGGCCGAGCAGGCGCTTGGCGTAGTAGTAGGCCGAGCCGGACACCGGGAACAGGCGCGACAGCTTGGCATAGCTCAGGGCCGACAGCAGCATGGCGCCTGTGGCCAGCAGGAAGGCGCTGGGGGCGATGCCGTCGCTGCGTTCGGAGATCACGCCGAAGATCACCATGGCCAGGCTCGGGCACATGTAGGCCAGGCCGAAGACCGTCAGGGAGGTGAGGGAGAGTTTTGCGGGGGTGGCGTCAGGCATGGGTGGCCTCCTGGCGCGCAGGGGCGATGCCACGGGCCGGGCCGTGAGCGAAATGAGCCATGGGTCATCCTCTTGTGATTGTTCTAGGAAATTGCCCAGCCGGTCTGGCTGCACGGGGCGCAGGGACGGCGTGCACAGCAAGTAACTCGGGGATGGCACCGGCTTTGCCGGTGATCGCGGGGCATGCCCGCGCCTACAAGGTGCAGGGCCAGTATGCGGATCCCGGTGCGGATTTCTATAACGTCGAAGGATTAACCTGGGGGTAATGGCGCGGGGGAATCACGGCGCCGGTTGCAGGCTGGCGAGGTCTTCGCCGGCCAAAAACAGCAGTGAGAACAGCTCGCTCTGGGAGTTCACGTCCAGCTTGCGGTACACATTGCGTCTATGGACCTTCACCGTCTCGGCCGACAGCTTGAGCTTGATGGCCGTCTCCTTGTTCGAATGCCCCGACAGGATCAGCCGCACCACGTCCAGCTCCCGCGCCGTGAGCACCGACTCCAGCTGCCGCCGTGCTTCGTCGCGCCCCTGGGCCAGGCCCAGCGCGGGCTTGGCCGGTGCGCGCTCGGGCAGTTGCTCGAAGTGCAGGCGCTGGCGCAGCAGGCCGATCAGCCAGGGACGCACCAGCTCCAGTTGGGCGATGGCCTGGGCGTCGAAACGTGAGCGCCCGCCCAGCGACAGGCACAGCGTGCGCCCATCGCCCAGGGCCAGGTTGAACTGCACCTCGTCGGCGACCACGTTGTGGGTGAAGTACAGGCGGTAGTAATCGGTCTGCTGGAACTGCTCCGGGGCCACGTCGGCCAGGCGCACCAAGCCGGTCAGCGGCCGCTCGCGGCTGCTGATGTAGAACGGGTCGAGCAGGTACAGGCCATTGGCGTACTCGCTCACCAGCGGATCAATGCCCTCGCGCTCGTAAGGGCTCTGGTCGAAAATCAACGGCTTGTCGTGGCTGAACAGCAGCGCCACCCAAGTATCGACCTCGACGAAATCGCCGAGCAGCGTCGCCAGGATGCGCCAGAAGCTCGGCCGGTCGAGGTGCTCGATGCATTGGCCCACACCCTGGTGCCACGAAAGATCCTGCAGGCTCAAGCTCATGCCCTACCCCCGGGTTAACCCGTCGAAGTGATTGTTTTGCCAGTGATTGTTTTCATACTTGCACCACCCTTCGCAAATGTCACTCGCCCGCGGAAGGGTCGGGCCCAGCGAGACGGATTGCCCATGAAGATCGAAGTGGTACAGACGACAACCCGCGACGGCGACACCGCCCACAACCTGCGCGGCATCCTCGAGGCCTTGGCCCAGTGCGCGCCGGACACCGATATCCTGCTGTTCCCCGAGTCGCACCTGACCGGTTTTCTCACTGCGGACGACGTCGGCATGCTGTCCGAAGCCATCGACGGCGATGCCGTGCAGGCGGTGGTCGCGGCAGCGCGCCGGCATGATATCGCGGTGGTGCTGGGGCTGTACGAGAACGACGGCGGCACGTTCTACAACACCACATTGTTCATCGCCCCCGAAGGCATCCTGCTCACCTACCGCAAGACCCACCTGTGGGTGCCGGAGCACGGCATCGTGGTGCCGGGCGACCGCTTCGCCACCGTCGAATGGCGCGGTGTGCGCCTGGGCCTGTTGATCTGCTACGACAGCGAGTTCCCCGAGACGGCGCGAGCGCTGAAGGCCCTGGGCGCACAGCTGATATTGATCACCGACGGCCTGTCCGAGCCGGAGGTCCATGTGCATAGAGTGTCGGTAATGGCGCGAGCAATGGAGAACCAGGTGTTCGCCGTGGTCGCCAACCGCATGGGGTCAGGGCCGGATGGCTGCGTGTTCGTCGGGGCGAGCCTGGCGGTGGACCCGTATGGCCAGACGCTGTTCGAGGCCGGGCGTGGCGAGTCGCGGCATAGCGTGACCCTGGACCTGTCGCTGATCGGCAAGGCCCGCGCCTTCCATGACTACAGCGCCAACCAGCGCATCCGGTTGCCGGGTGAGCGGATCGAGCATGCCAGTGGCGTATGGGAGCTGGTTATCGATTAAAGGAGGACACTCCCGTAACCGACAGGAGTGGTCCATTCAACGAGGCCCGAACCCGGCGCTCGTTCCCTGGCGCAACAACCGAAGCGCGATGCACAATGCCCGCGCCCATAACCAAGGAAGCCGAATGGACACCTCCCTGCTGGATGATTGGCGCGCCTTGGTCGAAGGCCACAGCGATATCGATAAATCCCAGTTCATCGCGCTGTTCAAGGAGCATGGCCAGCCCCACGAGGTGGCCACCATCCTCGAAGGCTACAAGCACGCCCCCGAACTGGCCAGGCGCACGTTGGAAGTGCTGGCTGCCGGCACGCTTCCCTACCTGTACCTGCTCCCCACGCAACGAGGCACGCCAGAACAACTGGCAGCCGCTACCCGGCGATGGTTGGATGTGCAGGCCGACTTTTTCGAGCGGACGGGCGATTCAGAGCTGATGACCCTGACCCGCAATGCGCGGGTGATCTGCAAGCCCATGGCCGACCTCAAGGCTATCGACAACTTCGATATACCGGGCACCTGGGCCAGCGAAGCATTAGGGGATGCGGTTCGCGAAGCCGCCGACTGCCATACCGCCGCCGACTACGCATTGTTCGAGGCCTGGTACGGCATCGCGGCGGACTATGGGCTGGCTTGGTACATCGCCGCCCCGCTCATTGCACTGGACATCGACTTTACCGCCTACTTCGAGCTATGGCGGCTGGGTGGAGCCTTTCTGCACCTGGGGGAAGAATGCTGGGTCGCCCAGCGCTTCGAAGCGTCGACCGAGGGTAACGTCATTGAGCCTTGATCTGTTCCTGGAAGCTGACGCATCGCTTGACGCAGCAGCACTGGCAAACGCCCTGCAAGCAGCTGGCGCGATTGAAGTCACGCGTACAAGCGACAGCCTGGAAGCCTACTTCCCGTCATGGCTGACGCTGACCGCCGACCTCGTCATCACCGACCACACCCTCTATGCAGAGGACACCAAACAGCTCGACTTCAGTGTCGCCACGCGCGCCAGCATCAGGATCAAAGGGCCTGGGCCGCAGGAGCATTCACCGATGGCGGATCTGGACAAGATTGCCAATGCCATTGCGCGGACAGGCTCACGCTTCGTGATCAGCTTTCAATTCGAGCGAACTTTGTATTGGCAGGACGCAGAAGGATTGCATCGCGACGTTTAACCGGCTACGTGCATCAACTGCATTTCAACGCCTCCCCCGTCACCACATCAAAACGGTAGACGGTGTCGTAGAAATCCACGACTTCCACATGGTCAGGCGCCAGCTGAAAGCGCCCGGTGAAGATGTCGGCACCCATGGCCTTCCAGATAACGTCGCCCTCAAGGGACAAACCTGTGATTTCCAGCTCGCCGTGCGAAATCAGTGCACGCTGCCGCGCAGCCCAATAGAGACCGAAACACGTCGCCAGATCCACCTTGCGCGACCAAAGCAGGTCATGGGGAGCGGTCAGCGACACGCAGGCAATCTGGTTGCCCACGGCCAATAGCAGCTTGTCGTCGATCACCAGCGCCGACTGTGCATGTACTCCTGTCCCGCCTCCGCCGGCACCGACCACCAGCAGGCCGAAGTCGTCCAGCATTACGCCATGAACCGATGACACGCCATCGTCGCCCAGGATGATTTCCCGCGCATAACACCGGATATTGTCTGTGGAGTCGAACGTGTAGGTCGGCTCGTCAACGACGGCAATCACACCATATCGAGAGTCGATATTCATCGGTGCGCACCACCGGGGGGGCAGGGAATCGTCAACCATGAGTTTATTGGCAATTATGGGATGCCAATAATTATCAACCTGGAATAATTTCGGATAAAGCTGCCGTGGCCAGAATGAGGCTATCGGCAGCACAGGCACCCACTGACCCGTGGCTGATCGGGATCGTTTCCGAGAAACGAGACCATCACCTCCATCCCCGTTCGCGGAGGCGTGACAGCACAACACCAATCGGAAGCCACCGATAGCCAACAACAACTCTTGTCATCAAACCTGTCCTCAGGATCCCAGGGAAACTTCACCTGAATCCGGGCAAGCCTCTGATCACACCGGCTCTCGTCATCCTCCACGGCAATGACCACGGCGGTCTGGTTCTCCACCACCCGTGGCTTGGCATGAACCAGGGGCGGACGATAAAGCACGCCCCACGGCAGCACCGCCTGGCCATCGGCAAACACCAGCACATGCCCCTGGGCACTGTGCTGGAAGTGAAAACGGATGCCCTCCTCTTCACACAAGCGCTGGACGAAGTGCAGGTCCGTTTCGCCATACTGGGTGCAGTAGTCGCGCTCGGGGTAGCTCGCACTCAGCTCGAAGCGGTAAGCGTCGCCCACGATCCCATGCTCTTCCAGGATCAGGGCAACGATCCTGGGCACCGAGAACTGTTGAAAGATCCGCTGGTTGATGCGGTGACGCAGGTAGGACAAGTGCGGCACCAGGGTCAACCTGTAACGCGCTGAACACGGAGCCTGCCTCATCGGCGCGATGTGGTAGATCCGCCCATGGATGCCATTGCCGTTCATGTCGAAGCTGAAGAACGCCTCGAGGTCGAGGAAGCGTTCAAGGTCCAGGTCGGGCCATTCGCTGGCCAGTTCCACGTTGAAAAAGAAAGGCCTGTTGGCCACCGCTTCCCCGGTGTAGCCGAGCACCTGGAAATCGTGCTCCACGCCTTCGATCGTCAAGTTCAAGTGTGTCTTCTGGGCTGGGCTGAACATCCGCTGTTCTCCTCCGGCTCAAGATGAAATCAGGTACGCAAGACCCGCCCGCCTCGGCTGGGCAGCCGGATACCGCGAGACGATGGTGTTCGCTGGTGCTTGAAGCAATAGGCCGCAGGCAACCTTGGTCAACGCGCTGTCCGGTACTCCCTTGCACCGGGCAGCGGGCGACACGTCAACTCAAGTCAGACGCCACTCTTCACCTTGGTCCAGACCCGCGTGCGGATCCGCTCCAGTTTCAACGGCAGCGGCTCGAGCGGGATCAACGTGGCAATCGTCTTCTTGTCGGGGTAGATCCACGGGTTGTCCCGCAGCGCCTGTTCGACGAACTGGGTGGCGTCCTTGTTGGCGTTGGGGTACAGGGTGTGGTTCGAGGTCTTGGCGATCACTTCCGGGCGCATCATGTAGTTGATGAACGCCATGCCTGCCTTGGGATGGGGCGCATCCTTGAGCAGCACCAGGTTTTCCGACCACACCAGCGCGCCTTCGCGCGGCAGGCTGTAGTTGATCCTGCGCCCGGTGTTGTTCTTCTCGTTGAGGGCCTGGGCGGCCAAGGCGCCGTTGGCCCAGCCGACCACCGCGCAGATATTGCCGTCGGCCATGTCGGTGTCGATGCGCGAGGAATCGAAATACAGCACGTAGGGGCGGATCTTCATCAGCAGGTCTTGCGCCTTCTGGTAATCCGCAGGATTGCTGCTGTTGCTGGGCAGGCCCAGGTAGTTCAGGGCAATCGAGATGATCTCGCTGGGCGAGTCGAGCATCGCCACGCCACAGGACTTGAGCTTGCTGATGTTCTCTTCCTTGAAGATCAGGTCCCAGCTGTCCACCGGCGCCTGGTCGCCCAACGCGGCCTTGACCTTGTTGACGTCGTAGCCGATGCCGGTGGTGCCCCACAGGTAGGGCACCGCGTAGCGATTGCCGGGGTCGTTGACCGCCAACTGGGCGAGGATATCGGGGTCGATGTGCGACAGGTTCCCCAGTTGCGCACGGTCCAGCGGTTGCAGCACGCCCGCCGCGATCAGGCTGGGCAGCACGTTGGAGGTCGCCACCACCACGTCATACCCGGTGCGCCCGGCCATGACCTTGCTCTGCATGATGTCGGCGCTGTCGAACGCGTCCATGTGCACGCGGGTGCCGGTTTCCTGCTCGAACGCCTTCGGCGTCTCCGGCGCGAGCAGCCCGAACCAGTTGTACAGGTGCATCCCGGGTTCGGCGGCCAGCACCGAGGTGCTGATCCCTGCGCAGAGCAGCGAGGCCGAAAAAAGGGTTCGCAAACGTGACCTTCTCATGCAACATCCTTATCGAATCGATGTAACTTCACGGCCATCCTAGGCCCAGTGAGCGACTATACCGGGCAGGACCGGATAGTAAATACCTCGGAATACTTACCTCTGACATGCGAGTTCCTAACCCAAAAGGGGTAGATAATGCCGTTCGACCTGCAAAGCCTGGCCTGGCACCGATCGATCGGCAAGCTGATCATGCAGCTGGACCGTCCGGCGTTCTGGAGTTCGCTGGTTCGGGTATTGAACGAGTACGTGCAGATCGACAACTGGGTGGTATTGATCTTCGCCAGTCAGCAAGTGGAAGTGGTAAGCCTGCCCGAGGTGGCGGATGCCGAAGAGGTCAACGCGTTCATCCATCGCTATGTGAAGGGGCTCTACCTGCTGGACCCGTTCTACATCGCCAACCGGGAAAACCCGCAGAGCGGCTTCTTCCACCTGCTGGATATCGCGCCGGAGTACTTTGTGGAAACCGAGTACTACCACCAGTACTTCGCGCACTACATCTCGGCCGATGAAGCGCAGTACAACGTTCAGCTCGACGCTGACCGCACGCTGTGCATCTCCATTGGCAGCAAGGCGCGCTTCAGCCAGGAACAGATCACCATCCTCGACCTCATCAAGCCCTGGGTGACGGCCTTGATGCACCAGCGCATGGCCTTCGAGGTGGATGTCGAGAAGGACCTTGCCGAGGTACCGCCCTGGCAGGAAACACTGACGCAGCTGGGCGCGCAGATCACCACCCGTGAAAGCGATGTACTGAGACTGCTGCTGAGCGGTTTCTCCAACAAAGAGATTGCCGGAAAGCTTTCACTATCGGCGGAAACGGTGAAAGTGCACCGCCGGAACATTTACGCCAAGTTGAACATCAAGTCGCAGTCGGAATTGTTTGCTCGCTTCTTTGTGCCGAAGTCGGATGCTTTCTGTACCAGTTGAATTCAGGCATCTTGCCTGCCGCCGGCTGCTGCACGCCTGGCAAACCTTCAAGGCGTCGATGCCAGCGCCTCGATGACCAAGGTCGCCAACCCGATCAAACAGATTACCCCCACGCCATAACTCACCGTCCGCCACGGCTGGATACCCGCCAGGTAAGTCACCGTATGCGACACCCTGGCCACGGTGAATACCCCGCTCAGCCAAGCCGTCATGGCAACCGGCGCCTCCAGCACGACCGCCAGGCCGCCCAGCGCGAGGAACATCGGGATGTTCTCCAGATCGTTGCGCCAGGCCTGCATGGCCCGCGTTACCTGCGGCAATTCCTCAGGGCAAGCCGAACGCTTGAACACTGCCGCATCCTCGCTGTTGGTGAAGGTCAGGAAACGCAGGCGGAAGTAGCCCTGGCAGCAGGAAATCGCCAGCATCTTGAAGAACAGCACCACTACGCAGCAGGCGTAGACCGCCAGGGCGCCGCTCATGCCCCTGGCCTCTGCGCCAAGCCCTTGACCACGATGTACAGCAGCGGCCCCAGGGAGACAAAGAGCGCCGTCAGCACCAGATAGGGCAAGACGCCAAGCAACGACCCGCCCCGCTGGCACTGGTCGTTTGCCATCCAGATACAGCCCAGACCGGCCATCACATACAGGTCGATAACGACCTGGGCCGTATCGGGTCGGGACAGCAGATCAAGGCCAAAGGCAAGAAGTGATTGCTCGGCAATCATCAACGTCCAACCGGTGTACAGGGTGAACAGCAGCAACACTGGCAACGCGATCCATCGTGCGTTCATTGGTCGACTCCTTCAGGGCGATGTTGCCGTCACGGTAGTGATAGAGTCGTCCCCGCCTCAATGACCTCACAGGTCATGGATGCTTCAGCCAAGGACAGCCAGAGTCGACGCATGAGCCTTTCTCCCTTTCACCCCACGCAAACACCAGCAGTCACCGACGCCGGCAAGCACCTGCGCCGCCTGCGCCGTCATGCCGGCCTCAGCCAGCTCGACCTGGCGCTGTTGGCGGGCCTGTCGCAACGCCACCTGAGCTGCGTCGAAACCGGCCGTGCCAAGGCCAGCCCAAGCACCCTGCATGCCCTGCTCAGCGCCCTGCAAGTGCCGCTCGAACACTGCAACGAGGTGTTCCTCGCGGCAGGTTACGCACCACGCTATACGGCCTCGGCACCGGACGCCCCAGCCATGAAGATGGTGCATGACGCAGTGGAGCACATCCTGCAGGCCAACAACCCCGCACCGGCCATCGTCATCGCCAGCAACTGGGACATCACGGCGGCCAATGCCAGTGCCGGGCTGTTGTTCACCATGGTTGGCGTACCGACGAGCAGCACCTCGGGCCTGAACCTGCTGGACACACTGCTGCGCCCGGGCGGACTGGGTGATCATCTGGTCAATGCCGATGAGATACGGGCGATCGCCTGGCAGCGGGCGGCCAGGGAGGCGGTGGGCAATCCAGAATTGGCTCGGCGGCTGCAAAGCTTGCCCGTGCCACCCGCACTGGCGCCGGACACACCGCCGTCACCGCTGGTGCTGACCCGGGTGCGTGCTGCCGAGGGCGAACTTAGGTTCCTGTCCACCTTCACCACCTTCGGCATGCCGCAGGACATCACGGTGGCATCGCTACGTATTGAACATCTGGTGCCGGCCGACGATGAAACATGGCAAACCATGACGGCAGCCTATCAACGGGGAATCCGCAACGCCAAGACTTGAGTAACCGGCGCGGCGTCAGGTCTCGATGAACCTCAGTGCCAACCTTCACGACGACAAGCAAGTACTGAGAAACCAAGCTATCCGCTCAATCACTCGCGCTGCTCATCAGTATCCACCGCTGCCCCTGGGTTTGAATGTCGAAGGCAAAATCCCACCACACGGGATACGCAGGGTGCCCTTCGGCAAGCCAGAACCTGCGGATGATGTCGGCCCGGTCAAGACGGACCTGGCCGAGCAGCACCTCTACCAACCTGAGCACTTCGGGACGTTTGGCCGGCAGGTCCAACGGCCCGTAGCCGCCGTCCCCTGGGTGCAGCAGGTGTTCGATGATTTCGCCGCGAGCATCGCTTGCACAGATCGGTGAATCACCACCCACGGTACAACCTTTGCCCACCGAATGACGCAACTGCGCTTCGAGTGGTCTGTCCAGTGCAAAGGGACCATACGCGTTCAACCAGAGCGTATAGTTCATCCCATCCAACAAATGCTCCAGTCGAAGTATTTCGTCTGTCCGGGTATCCATCACCACGCGCATTGACTGTTGCTCTCCTGCTCTTGCGCAAAGATGGGTAGTCTGCGAGAAAACCAAGGGACATGCCAGCAAGTGCTGGCGACCAGGCCGATACACTTGGACTCAAGCCTGCGCGGCTTGCCCCGCCACCGCTGCGCCATCCAGCACCATGCCCTCGCGCATCCGCTGCGCATCCCGGCTGAAACACCGCGAGGCCGCCAGCAGGAACACCATGGTCAGCAACAGGGCCACGGGGATCAGGTACATCGCGTCATGCAGCCCCTGGGCCTTGAACGCTTCGCTCATCGCCACCTCGCCCGCCGCCGCCATGGCCGACACGGCAAAATGATCCGACAGTCCACCGACCACCACCGGCCCCAGGCCACCACCCAGCAGGTACAGCCCAGCGAAGAAAAGCGCCATGGCCGTGGCCCGCAGGCGCGGTTGCACCACGTCCTGGATGGCGGTGTACACGCAGGTGTAGAAGTTGTAGGAGAACAGCCAGCCGACCCCGAACACCGCCACGAACCCCCCCAGTTCGATGCGCCCGGCATGCAGCGCCCAGGCGGTACACAAGGTGGCCACCAGCATGCTCAGCGCGGCGAACACCAGACGGCCGTTGGCGAAGCGCTGGTGCACCTTGTCGGCCATCCAGCCGCCAAGGGTCAGGCCCACCAGGCCGCTCAGGCCGACGATCATCCCGGTGGCCACCGCAGCGTCGTGCAGCGTTAGCGCAAAGTAGCGCTGCAGCATCGGCACCATGAACGAGTTGCAGGCATAGGTGGCGAAATTGAAGGTCAGCCCCGCCAGCACCAGCCAGGCGAAGGTGGGCACGCTCAGTACCCGACGCAGCGGACGGTCGAGCGGGGTCTGAGTGATGGCCACAGTCTCCGCCGCACCGCGCGCGGGTTCGCGGATCATGAAGATGAACAGCGCCAGCAACACGCCAGGCACGGCGGCAATGAAGAACGGTGCGCGCCAGGTACCGAAGGCCTCGACCATCGCACCGATGGTGAAGAACGCCAGCAACAGGCCCAACGGCAGGCCAAGCATGAAGATACCCATCGCCCTTGCCCGCCGCCCGGCAGGGAACAGGTCGCCGATCAGCGAGTTGGCGGCAGGCGCATAGCTGGCCTCGCCGATGCCCACGCCCATGCGCACCAGCAGGAAGCTCCAGAAGCTGCCGACCATGCCGTTGACCGCCGTCAGCCCGCTCCAGGCCAGCAGGCCCCAACCCATGAGCTTGCTGCGTGAACCCGTGTCGGCGATACGTGCCAGCGGCAGGCCGGCGATGGCGTAGACCAGGGTGAAGGCGGTGCCGATGATGCCGATCTGGAAGTCGCTCAGGTGCCACTCCAGGCGGATCGGCTCGATGACGATGGCGGGGATGGTGCGGTCGAAGAAGTTGAACAGGTTGGCCAGGAACAGCAGGAACAGGATGCGCCAGGCGTTGGAGGCTTGGGTGGCGGTGGGCATAGTCGGGTCCCTCGTTATTGTTGTTCGGGGCTTCCAGCACGCCTTTGCAATCTAGAGGGACATCAGGTCATCGTCTGCCAACATTGATCGCGTTGATACCAGCCGATGGGACGCCGCAAGCCCGCCATCAATGCCCACAACCGCCGCCTGGACGCGCACCGTCCACCCAGGATGGACACTCACCAAAGCGCGATGTCGTAGGTCAGGTACACACGGTTGCTGTCGCGACCGCGGGCGAAGTCGGAACGATAGACATAGTTGCGCAACCTCACCCCCAGGCCTTTGAGCGGGCCACCCTGGACCACGTAGGCCAGCTCGGCGTCACGCTCCCATTCCTTGATACCCGCTTCCCCGGCGCGACCGTTGTCGCCGCTGAGGTAACGCGTCATGAAGGTCAGCCCGGGCACCCCTGCGGCGGCGAAGTTGTAGGCATAGCTGGCCATCCAGGTTTTTTCCTGCTCCTCGATGAACTTGCCGATACCGACGTTGCTGAACGAATACACCGTTGCGCCGCTGATATAGGGCAGCCCCGCCTCGCCATCAAGCACCTGGTAGCCGGCACCGACCGTATGCCCAGAATGCGCATACGCCAGTTGCCCGCTGTACAGATCGTTGTCGATGGCGCCGCCATGGGCGGCACCGCTGTCGCGGCTCCTGAAGTAGCGCAGGTCGGTGGTCAGCACCCCGCCGGCCAGCGGCAGGTCATGCACCAGGCCTGCGAAGTCCTGGCGATAGAAGCCGTCGAGCCGGGCGTGGAAGTAGCTCAGGCGCAGCGGCTTGCCCACCGCATAATCGGCACCGACGTAGGAGAAATCACCGGACGCGTTGCCGCTGTAGCCATCCAGGTACAAGCCGGTGCTGTCCGAGGAGTCGCGCAACTTGAACTTGTCCAGGTGACCGGCGGTGAGGCTCAACCCATCGATGTCGGTGCTGGTCAGCTGCGTGCCCTGGTAAGTCTGCGGCAACAGCCGCGCGTCGTTGTAGACCAGCACCGGAGTCTTGGGCAGCAAGGTACCGTGCTTGATCACGGTCTGGCCCAGGCGCGCCTTGGCAGTCAGGCCGGCGCTGCTGAATTCGTCCGCGGCCCGACCGTCGTCGTGCACCGGCAACAGACCGCTACCGCTGCGACCGCGTCCGGAGTCCAACCGCACGCCCACCAGGGCCAGGGCATCGAGCCCAACGCCCAAGGTACCCTGGGTGAAACCGGACTGGTAGTCGAGCAAAAAGCCCTGCGCCCACTCGGTCCGCTCATGCTTGGCGGAGGCCGCCGCGCGCGGCGTCAGGCCCTGCTCGTCACGGAAGTTCTCGTTGAAATAGACGTTGCGCAGCTGCAGCTTGAGCTTGCCGTCGTCGACGAATCCGCCAGCGCCGGCAACGGGCAACCAGCCGCAGAGCAGGCCACAGGTGGCCCCACGGAAAACACTTCGGGACATGATCGGTACTCTGTTGTTGTTCTTGGATGAGCGGTGGGCGGGCGCCGCGCGGCGCCCGGTGATTCACACGAAGAAGGACAAGGCGCCTGTGAGCAGCGCCAGCGCGGTGATCACCAGCGAGGTAAGCACCGCCCACTTGACGGTGGCTTTCTGGAAGTCGCCGATATCGCGGTCGACCATCCCCACCAGCAACAGGGTCGAGGCTACCAACGGGCTCATCAGGTGCACCGGCTGCCCCAGTACCGAGGCCCGGGCGATTTCCACCGGGTCGATGCCATAGGCCGCGGCCGCGTTGGCCAGGATCGGCACCACCCCGAAATAGTAGGCGTCATTGGACAGCACGAAGGTCAGCGGCATGCTGGTCAGCGCCACCACCAGCGGGAACCAGTGGCTCCAGGCGTCGGGAATCCAGTCCACCAAGGTCTGGGCGAGGGCGTCGACCATTTTGGTGCCGGAGAAGATGCCGGCGAATATGCCGGCGGCGAACACCAGCAGCACGACGGTCATGGCATTGCCCGAGTGGGCGAGGATGCGCTCCTTCTGCAGCTCCAGCTGCGGATAGTTGATCATCAACGCGGCGACGAAACCGATCATGAACAGCAGCGCGGAATGCATCACGCCCATCACCAGCGCGGTCATCACGGCGATCACCAGCAGCAGATTCACATAGGCCAGGCGCGGGCGCTTGTGCGGGTTGTCGCCGAGGATTTCCTTGATGTAGCAGTTGCCGCCCCCTGACGCCAGGGTGACATTGCCGATGCGCCGACGCTCGGCGCGCCCCAACAAATAGGCGGTGAACACCACCCAGGCCGCGCCACCGATCACGGTGGGCAGCATCGGGATGAAGTATTCGGTCGCATCCAGCCCCAGGGCGGCAATGGCCCGGGTGGCCGGCCCGCCCCAGGGGCTCATGCCACTCATGATGCTCAGCGACAGCATCGACACAGTGGCCAGGATCATCGGGTTCATGCCGATGCGCTTGTACAGCGGCAACATCGCCGCGCAGGTGATCATGTAGGTGGTGGTGCCGTCGCCATCGAGTGCCACCAGCAGCGACAACAGCGCGGTGCCGATGGCGATCTTGATCGGATCGCCGTTCACCCGCTTGAGAATCTTGCGAATCAAGGGGTCGAACAGGCCGGCATCGATCATCAGGCCGAAGAACAGGATGGCGAACAGCAGCAATGCCGCCGAGGGCGCCACCATCTTCAGACCATCGAGCATCATCTTGCCGAGCTCGGGAGCGAAACCGCCGATCACGGCGAAAACGATGGGTACCACTGTGAGCGCGACGATCGGCGACAGGCGTTTGCTCATGATCAGGTAGGTGAACGTCACCACCATGATCAGGCCCAGGAGTGCGAGCATGGTATTTTCTCTTGTTTTTATTCTGTGTGTGGCCGTCCGACGCGCAGACGGCCCCCTGCCCCACCCGGCATCGCAAGGACGCTGGGTGAAGTCTATTGCAACATGGGAGTGTTAACCGGTTGGTCAGCCGTGCCGGGGAGGCTGCGCGGACCACTCTGGCTGAGCGTCGACGACTTCGTCGGACGCCGACGGCGCGCCGTCGAGGCGGCGCAGCAAGGTTTCGCGATCGCAGGCATGCTCCGACAGCGAGATGACCACGGTGGCCACGGCGTTGCTGGCCAGGCTGGTCAGGGCCCGCGCCTCGGACATGAAGCGGTCGATGCCGATCAACAAGGCGAGCCCGGCCAGCGGAATGTCGTGGATGACCGTGAGGGTCGAGGCCAGCGCGACGAAGCCGCTGCCGGTCACGCCGGCGGCCCCCTTGGACGACAGCAGCATGATTGCCAGCATGGTCACCGTCTGCCCGAGGGTCAGCTCGATGTTGCAGGCCTGCGCGATGAACACTGCCGCCAGCGACAGGTAGATGGCGGTGCCATCGAGGTTGAAGGAATACCCGGTTGGCAGCACCAGCCCTACCACGCCTTTGCGACAACCGAGGCGCTCGAGCTTTTCAAGCATGCGCGGCAGCACAGGCTCGGTGGAAGAAGTACCGAGCACCACCAGGAATTCCTCGCGGAAATAGCGCAGCAGCTTCCACAGACTGAAGCCATGGGCGCGACAGATGCCGCCCAGCACCACCAGGACGAAGAAGGCGCATGCGATGTACAGCGTGCCCACCAGCTTGGCCAGCGAGCCCAGGGACGTGACGCCGTATTGCCCAACGGTAAAGGCGAGCGCACCGAAGGCGCCTACAGGGGCGAATCGCATCAGGTAGCCGAAGATACGGAACACCATGGTCGAGGCCGACTCCAGCACCGCGAGGACGGGCCGCCCCTTGTCGCCCATGGACGACAGGGCGAAACCGCTGAGCACGGCGATGAACAATACCGGTAGCACCTCACCCTTGTTGAAGGCGCCGATGAACGTCTCGGGGATGATGTGCATGAAGAAGTCGACCACGCCGAGCTTCGCCGCCGAGGCGGCGTACTGGTCCAGGCCCGCTGTGCTCAGGGTGGCAGGATCGATGTTCATGCCGGCCCCGGGCTGGAACAGGTACACCGCCGCCAGACCGATCACCAGGCTGACCACGGTCAGCAGCAGGAACAACATCAAGGTCTTGCTCATCAGGCGCCCCAGCGAGCGCTTGTCGGTCATGCCGGCGATGCCGGTGACGATGGTGCAGAACACCACGGGAGCGATCATCATCTTGATCAGCTTGATGAAGGCATCGCCCAGGGGTTTGAGGGCAACGGCCTGTTGCGCCCAGAAGTGGCCGACCACCACGCCCAGCAGGACGGCGCAGAGGATCTGGAAATACAGGGATCTGGCAAGTTTCATGAGGCATCACCCATTGTTGAAATTGTGCGGATGCGCTTGTTGCTGAAGCCGCCCTGACAGCGGCGGCCTGTGGTCTATCCCGCCAGTCTGCGCAAAGACGGGGCATAGACGAACCCTGAGAACAACCGACGGGCGGTACGCACCACCGATGCCTGCAGGGTCTTGCCATCGACGCCGCTGCGCGACAGCGCCACGTCGATGCCGCCACTGGGATGCTCGATGCGCACCTGCTCCAGGTGTTGAGCGCCCTCGCCGAGCAAGTCAGCGACCACCGTACCGGCGCTGACGCAGGCCGTGGCCAGCCCGACTGCGCCGGTGATCGCCAGGGCCCGGTGGCAATTGTGCGGCATGAAATAGCGCACCTGTACCGTACCGTCATGACGGGGTGGCGCGACCAGCACCGGCTTGGGGATCACCATGCCGCTGACATCGCCCAGACCCATTGCCTTGCCGGCCTTCAGGCGCAAGGCTTCCAGGCGTTGCAGCAAGGCATTGTCGGCATCTAGTTCGGCCGGGGTTTCCGAGCCGGTCACGCCCAGTTGCCGGGCCTCGACGATCATCATGGGCATGGCCATGTCGATGCAGGTGACCGGCACGCCGCCGATCACATCCTGAGGCTTGCCCGTAGGGAACAACTTGCCGGTCTTGCTGCCCACCGCATCGAGGAACGTCAGGTGCACCGGGGCCGCTGTACCAGGGACGCCGTCGATCGCCGTGCGCCCTTCGTAGCGCACAACGCCGCCGGGCGTCTGCACCAGTGAATCGACGAAGGTTCCGGTATTGAGGTTGCGGATACGTACCAGGGTCTTGCCGTCGTTGGCCTTGACCAACCCTTGCTCGATGGCGAACGGCCCGACAGCGCACAGCATGTTGCCGCAGTTGGGCGCGGTGTCGACGCGCCGCTGGGCGACCATCACCTGGACGAACAGGTAGTCGACATCGGCATCGGCGTGCAATGACGGGCTGATGATCGCCACCTTGCTGGTCTGCGGGCTGCCGCCACCGATGCCGTCGATCTCCAGCTCATGTCCGGAGCCCATCAGGTTGATCAGCAACTCGTCGCGCTCGACCACGTTTGCAGGCAGGTCCCAGGCGTGGAAGAACGGCCCTTTGGAGGTACCGCCGCGCATGAGTACGCAAGGAATTCGTTGCATGATTTCGCACTCTTGTTGATCAATGGACATCATTGATGTTGTGAGCAAAAGAGTGACAGGGATGGATAAATCAATCCAATGCAAATATCGTAGTCATTATTGCGATAAACACATCAATAATCGAGCGACCTACTGAGCGATACCTGATGGAATATGAACTGCAAGATATTAGATCTTTCGTAAAAATCGCCGAACTTGGCAGTTTTCACGAGGCTGCAGAAGCATTGCACCTGTCCCAACCCGCCCTGAGCCGACGGATCAAGAAACTCGAGGAGGGGCTCGGTACATCGTTGCTCGAACGCACTACCCGCCGGGTCAGCCTGACGAGCGTGGGCCGGGATTTCCTGCCCAAGGCCAGGCGCCTGCTGGATGATTTCGAGGATTCGATCCTGAGCATCCGCGAACTGGCCGAGCGCCAGACCGGGCAAGTCACCCTCGCTTGCATTCCCACTGCAGCGTTCTACTTTCTGCCCTCGGTGATCCGCGACTACAACGCGCAGTACCCGAAAATCCGCATCCGCCTGCTGGACCTGAGTGCCAACGATGGGCTGGAAGCCGTACTGCGGGGAGAGGCCGACTTTGGCATCAACATGATGAGTGGCCAGCATCCGGACATTGAGTTCGTTTCGCTGGTCCAGGAGCATTTCGTGCTCGCCTGCCGCCGGGACCACCCGTTAGCCAAGCGCGACGCGGTTACCTGGGCCGAACTGGCCGACTACCGCTTGATCGGGGTCGGTCGCCTGAGCGGCAACCGCATGTTGCTCGATCATGCGCTGGCCGGCCTGAACCTGCGCCCTCAATGGTTCTACGAGGTCCAGCACCTGTCGACCTCGCTGGGCATGGTCGAGGCCGGGCTGGGGGTCTCGGCCATGCCTAGCCTGGCCATGCCCAGCGCCGACCATCCGACGTTGGTCAGCGTGCCGCTGGGCGAGCCGCAGGTCAGCCGCACGCTGGGCTTGGTGTTTCGTCGCGGCGCGTCACTGTCGCCGGCGGCCGAAAAGTTCGTATCGATCCTCTTGCAGCAATGGCCCAATCGCTGACCCCTGGGCCGATGGCATGCCGGACCCGCGCAAAGTTCATCAGCACCTGCGCCGCGGAGTGCTAACGTATGCGGCTATTGACCGCCCTTGAAATCCAGGGCGCTCTGTTCACTTGTCCCTGCGGAGTTTTCCTTGGCCTCGCCTGCGCATGAACGTTCGCTCGATGGGTTGAATTTTTTCCTGGCCGATGTCCGTGATGGGCTTGGGCCCTACCTGGCGATCTACCTGCTGGCGGTGCACCATTGGGAGCCCGGCAGCATCGGCCTGGTCATGACCTTGGCCAGCGTCACGGCATTGCTGACCCAGACGCCAGCTGGCGCGTTGATCGACAGGACCACGGCCAAGCGCGCAGTAATGGCCATCGCCGCGCTGCTGGTGACCGGCAGTTGCCTGGTGCTGCCCTGGATCAGCAGCGGCGCGTTGGTGACCTTGACCCAAGCCATCAGTGCGGTCGCAGGTTCCGTGTTCGCGCCGGCCATCGCTGCCATTTCACTGGGCCTGGCCGGGCCCCGGGCATTCACCCGGCGCATGGGCCGCAACGAAACCTTCAATCATGCCGGCAATGCCTGCTCGGCGGTGCTCGCCGGGGGGCTGGCCTACCTGTTCGGACCGGTGGCGGTGTTCTATCTGATGGCGGCGATGACCGTAGCCAGCCTGATCGCCATTAGCCGAGTGCCGGCGACAGCCATCGACCATGACCTCGCGCGTGGCCTTGACCCGCGGCCGCCGGGCCAGCATGCCCACCCCGCCGGCCTTGCCGTCCTGTTGCACAATCGCCCCTTGCTACTGTTCGCCGTGTGCTGCGCGTTGTTCCATCTGGCCAACGCGGCAATGCTTCCGCTGGTGGGCCAGAAACTGGCTCAGGCCAACCTGCAGTTGGCCACGCCGCTGACCTCGGCGTGCATCGTCGCGGCGCAGCTGGTGATGGTGCCCATGGCGCTGCTGGCCGGCGCCAGGGCCGACCGCTGGGGACGCAAACCGCTGTTGCTCGTCGGTTTCCTGATCCTGCCGCTGCGTGGCGTGCTCTACGTGATGTCTGACAATCCGTTTTGGCTGGTGGCCGTGCAATTGCTCGATGGCGTCGGCGCCGGACTGTTCGGGGCATTGTTCCCGGTAGTGGTCAGGGACCTCACCCAAGGCAGCGGGCGCTTCAATATCAGCCTTGGCGCATTGTCCACGGCCTTCGGCCTGGGCGCGGCGCTAAGTCCCGGTGTCGCGGGGCTGGTGGTACAGTCCGCAGGCTACGACGCGGCATTCCTGACATTGGCGGGCATTGCGACTGCAGCGTTGCTTCTGCTTTGGCTGGCCATGCCGGAGACCCGCCGACCTGCCAGCGATGCCAACGCCGAGCAAGCCCCTCCCCTTCACTCCCCTTCCGAGAACTGAGTCCTCGCATGCCTGTCGCTGAGTCATCCCTGATCATCTGGTCGGTTGCGGCCGCGGCCACCGCCCTGGTCATCCTTCGGCCGGGACGCGTGCCCGAATATGTCTGGGCGATGGGCGCCGCCTTAGGGCTGACGGCCTGCGGCCTGATCCCATGGCGCCTGGCCTTGGCGGCAATCGCCGAAGGAGGCGATGTCTACCTGTTCCTCACCGGCATGATGGTGCTGGCCGAGCTGGCTCGCCAGGAAGGCTTGTTCGACTGGCTGGCCAGGTACGCGGTGCAGCATGCCAGGGGCTCGGGCCAACGCCTGTTCGACCTGGTATTCCTGGTCGGTACACTGGTCACCGTGTTCCTCTCCAATGACGCCACCGCCGTGGTGTTGACGCCGGCCGTGTATGCGGCGTGCAAGGCGGCCAAGGCCGAGCCGCTGCCCTACCTGTTCATCTGCGCCTTCATCGCCAATGCCGCCAGCTTCGTGCTGCCGATCTCCAACCCGGCCAACCTGGTGGTCTTCGGCAGCCAGATGCCACCGCTGCTGGAATGGCTGCGCCAGTTCACCCTGCCCTCGCTGGGCGCCATCGCCATGACCTACCTGGTGCTGCGCCTGACCATGCGCAAGCGCATCCACCAACCACTGGCCGTGGCCATCGAGATGCGCCCCTTGTCGGCCGGCGCCCGGCTTTGCGCGCTGGGCCTGATGTTCACCGGCACCCTGCTGTTGACGGTATCGGCACTGGACGTGCCGCTGGGTCTGCCGACCTTTTGCGCAGGCATGGCCACGGTCGGGCTGATCCACCTGCGCCAACGGCGCAGCCCGGCGCCGTTGCTGCGCCATGTGGCCTGGGGCGTGCTGCCGCTGGTGGCGGGCCTGTTCGTGCTGGTGGAGGCGGTGGCGCATACCGGCGTGATCGAACGGCTCGCGCATATGCTGGCGGCCCTGGCGCAGCAGTCCCCGGGCACGGCGAGCTGGGCTGCGGGCGTGATCTCGGCCATGGCCGGCAACCTGATGAACAACCTGCCCACCGGCCTGATCGCCGGCTCCATCGGCCAGCTGGTCGAGCTGCCCCGGCAGACCACCGCCGCCTTGCTTATCGGCGTCGACCTGGGGCCGAACCTGTCGATCACAGGCTCCCTGGCCACGCTGCTGTGGCTGGTGGCGATCCGCCGCGAGGGCGAGCATGTCGGCGCATTGAGTTTCTTGCGTCTGGGCGTGCTGGTAATGCCCCCGGCACTGGTGGCGGCACTGTTGCTGCTGGCGGTCTGAGCCCGGCCTTCAGAACACCACCGAGCGCCGCTGCTCCGCTGTCGCCACCACCCTGCCGCGCTTGAGCACCATCAGCCGCGCGGGCAGGTCGAGGATCACGTCGCTGATACGGTGGGTGTCCATCAGCACCAGGTCCGCGTCGTTGCCCACCGCCAAGCCATGGCTCTGCAACCCCAGGGCCTTGGCCGGGTTGCTGGTGAGCATCGGCAGCACCGTGGCCTGGTCGTCCGCCCCACCCAGGTGGCAGGCGGGGATGGCCAGCTGCGCGATGTGCAGCAGGTCGCCGGTGCCGTAGGGGGTGAAGGCATTGCGGATGTTGTTGGTGGCCAGGCACACGTTCACCCCGCCATCGCGCAACGCCCGCACCGGGGTCAGGGTGCGCCGCACGTTGTGTCTATCGCCACGGGCGCCCAGGTGCAGGTCGGTGGCGGGCAGACATATCACGCTGATGCCGGCTTCGCGCAGCAGCGCGATGATGCGCGCCTGGCGCTCTGGCTCCACGGCCGCCAGGCTGGTCAGGTGGCCGACGCTGACGCGCCCTTGGTAGCACGTGGCGAGGGTCCGGCGGGCCACGTATTCGATGGTCATGTGCTCGGCGTCGTCGGCGAAGTCCTGATGCAGGTCGATGTCCTTGCCATAGCGCTGGGCCAGGTCGAAGACGAAATCGATGTGCTCCAGGGGCGAGACGTCGTTGTAGGGAATGCCACCGACCACATCGACGCCCCTCTCCATGGCCTCGACCATCATCGCTTTCATGCCGGGCAGTTTCAGGATGCCTTCCTGGGGAAACGCCACTACCTGGATATCGATGACATCACGCAAGGTCTCGCGCAGCTCCAGGACCACGTCCAGGCCGGTGAAACCCTGGGCCGGATCGAACTCGGCGTGGGCACGCACATGGGTGGTGCCGGCCTGCACCAGGGCGCGCAACACCTGTACAGAGCGTTCGCGAATGTCATCACGGGTCAGGGTGGGCTTGAGCGCCGCAGTGACGGCGATCGCTTCGGCCAAGGTGCCGGAGCGGTTGGCCTTGCGCTGCATGACATTGGCTTTTTCCAGGTGCAGGTGGGCTTCGACGAAGCCGGGGACCAGGACATTGCCGTTGCCCTGGATTTCCTGGCTCGCCGTTGCAGTGATCGCTTGGGCGATGTGAGTAATCTTGCCGTTGTGCACGGCGACATCCATCAAGGGGTTTGCATCGTCGATGCGGACATTTCTGAAGATCAGGTCCATGCCGTCGCTCCTGTCGGGGATCAATAGCGCGCGTGGAAATGGCTCGGGCGTCGTGCGGCGCCCGAGCCATTTCCCTAGGGGCGAATCAGAACGGCTTGGTCGGCAGGTACTTGCCATCCAGGGTGATCACCGCGCGGGAGCCACCTTCCGGATCGTCGACCTTCTTCACGTCCAGCTTGAAGTTGATGGCGCTGATGATGCCGTCGCCGAACTTCTCGTGGACCAGTGCCTTGAGGGTGGTGCCGTACACCTGCAGCATCTCGTAGAAGCGGTAGATGGTCGGGTCGGTCGGCACGCCGCCTTGGATGCTGCCGCGCAGTGGCACGGTCTGCAGCAGGGCGATGCCATCGGCGTCCAGGCCGAGCTTGTCGCCCACCACCTGGGCAGCGCTGGCCGGCAGCGGGTGCTGGCCCAGCAGCGCGGCAGTGACGAAGGCTTCGGAGAGGCCGGTGCCGTCGGTGATCTGGGCGAACGACAGGTCCTTGCGGGCCTTGGCCAGGAGGATGACTTCGCTCAGGACAAGGCGGGCGTTCTGGCTGATTTGCGACTGGATCATGGTGTGTCTCCTTGGGTTTGAAAGGGGTTCAGGCAACGTGCCTGGAAGGGTGGGAAACGGCGTTGACGTCGGGGTTCTGCGCCAGGGCGACGAACTGGCCGGTGCGTCCGTCGAAGGCGTCGATGCGGCCGCTTTCGATGTCGTAGATCCAGCCATGCAGGCGCACGCGGCCCTCTTCCAGGGCCAGGCGCACCGAGGGGTGGGTCTGGATATTGGCCAGCTGGGCGATCACGTTCTCGCGCACCATGGCCTCGACCTTGGCCTGCGGGCTGTGGTGCTGGCGCGCCTCGTTGACCACCCGGGCGGAGTCGGCGTAGCGCAGCCAGCCGGCCACGGCGGGCATGTGCTCCAGGCACTTGCAGGTGGCGATGGCGGTCATGGCGCCGCAGTCGGAGTGGCCGCAGATGACGATGTCGGCTACCTGCAGGGCGGCGACGGCATATTCGACCGAAGCCGATACGCCGCCAGGCTCAGGGCCGTAGGACGGCACGATGTTGCCGGCGTTGCGGATGACGAACAGGTCGCCTGGCTCGCGCTGGGTGACCAGCTCGGGCACCAGGCGGCTGTCGGAGCAGGAGATGAACAGCGCCCGGGGGCTTTGCTGGGTGGCCAGGTCCTTGAACAGCTTGACCCGTTCGGGGAAGGCGTCGCGCTGGAACTTCAGAAAACCGTCGATGATGTCTTTCATGGCTGTTTGCCTCAATGTCGCGGTGTGTTGAGGCAAAGGTTACGCAGCGCCTTACATAAGGTAAAAGTCTCATTTATGATGAAGCACATCAGATTATCTTATGAGAAAAGCATGCTAGCCCGGCACATCCAGTATTTCCTCGCAGTGGCTCAACATCACAGTTTTACCCGCGCCGCGGCGGCACTGCATGTCTCCCAGCCGGCGCTGTCACAACAGGTCAGGCAACTGGAGGAAAGCCTTGGCGCGCAGTTGTTCGACCGTTCCGGGCGCAGCACGCGGCTGACCGATGCCGGGGAGGTCTACCTGCGCTATGCCAAGCGGGCGGAACAGGAGCTGCTGGAGGCCAGGCGCGCCATCCATGACGTGGGCGACCTCAGCCGAGGATCGCTGCGGGTGGCGGTGACGCCGACCTTCACCACCTATCTGATCGGCCCGCTGGTCGAGGCCTTCCATGCGCGTTATCCGAACATCACCCTGAACCTACGAGAGATCGCCCAGGAGCGCATGGAGGAGTTGTTGCAGGCCGATGAGCTGGATGTCGGCATCGCCTTCGATGAGGTCCACAACCAGGACATCGACAGCCGCCCGCTGTTGGTGGAAACCCTGGCGCTGGTGGTCGGCCGCGCGCATCCGCTGGCCACTACCCGCAGTATTGGCCCACACGCGCTCAACGACGAGTCGCTGATCTTGCTCAGCGCCGAGTTCGCCACGCGCGAGCAGATCGAGCGCTATTGCCGCCAGCACGGTATCCGCCCACGGGTGCGGATGGAGGCCAACGCGATTGGCGCAGTGATCGAAGTGGTGCGCCGCACGACACTGTCGACCCTGCTGCCCGCCAACCTTGCCCTGGCCCATGATGACCTGACCGCCATTGCCCTGGACCCACTGCGCCTGCAGCGCACCGCAGTCTTGATGCAGCGCAGGGGCGCCTACCAGAGCGCGGCGGCGCGGGCTTTCAGCGAAGTGGCGACGTCAGTGGCGGCAAGCCTGGAAACAGGCGACAGCGCAGCCGGTATTCAGCTCAGCTGAGCGATCAACACCGCATTGGTGTAGATCAGGCTGCCATCGCTGGCCCGATGCCCGACCAGGTGGAACTGGCCACGCTCGTCGTCGCTCAGGTAGACGCGCAGGCGGCAGTCCGACAGCGGGCCGTAGCCCTCGGGCAGCACCAGGTTCAGGCTGTCCATGTCGACATCCACCATCGCCTCGGACTCGTGGCTCTGTTGCAGGTGTTCCTCGGCCTGCTCCAACTTGCGATGGTTCACGCCCTGGATGTCGAAGTGGATATCACCCACCGGGGTGGACCTGCGATCACCCTCACCTTTGAACCAGCCTTCGATCGTCAGCGTACTCATTGGCGATTCCTCATGCTGTGGAGCATTTTCGATCACTGCTGATGGGGTTGACCTTGGCGTGGTTGAGAACGTTCCAATCGTTCGCCCGGCCACTCAGACGCCTTGCGCCAAGGCCGCCTCCATTGCCCTGGCCTGCCCCCGCAGCGCCTGGCAGAACGGCTCCAGCACCGAAGATGCGGGCCGCAGCTCGGGCCGGATCAGCATCACCTGGTACGGCACCGACAGGCCCAGTCGGCGGATCGCCAGCCCAGTTTGCCCGGCCTCCAGCCCGCTCAGTGGATTGATGATCGCTACACCCAGCCCCTGGCGGACCATGGCGCACACCGAGGCGGCGCTGGTGGTCTCGATGATCGTGCGGCGGTTCACTGCGGCCTCGCGAAAATGCCGGTCGAGTTGCTGCCGGTAGCGGTCCAGGCTGGCCAGGTTGATGAAATCGACCTCGTGGAAGTCCTGCAACTGGAGTAACGGCTTGGCCAGCAGGGGGTGCTGCGCGGGCAGCACGCAGACCATGTCGGCACTGAACAACAGTTCGCCGACCGCGCCCCGCGGTACCTGCGCGGTCTCGGTGAGGCCAAGGTCGTGCTGTTGGGCAACCAGCGACTCCTCAAGCAACGGCGACTCCTGGGCGGTGATACTCAGGCTGACGCCGGGATGGTGCTGGTGAAACGCCTTGCAGGCCTTCGGCAGCAGGGTTTGCGAGAACAGCGGCAGGCAGGTGATGGCCAGCCGGCCTTGTTCGAAGTTGCGGATGGCCTGGGCGAAGCGGTCGATGCGCTCCAGGCCGACAAAGGCCCGCTCGACCTCCTTGATCAACAGCAAAGCCTGGGCGCTGGGCACCAGGCGCCCGCCCTCGCGGTCGAACAGGTTCAGCCCGGTGACCTGCTCCATGCGCGCCAGTTCGCGGCTCACCGTGGGCTGCGAAGTGAACAGCAGGCGCGCAGCCCCGGTGACGCTGCCGGCAGCCATGATGGCGCGGAATACCTCGATATGGCGGATGGAGAGTTTCATGGTTGCTCGGTGGTAAAGAGAGTAAGCGTGTCAGCAACTTGGTTGCTTGAGCTGATATCAGATATGAATATCTAGCAGAAAAAAATCTATTTTTCTGAATTTATAAAATCCCCCACTATCGGCGCATCCAAAACAAGGAACGCCACCATGACCACTACCCTCCTGGCCGAAGCAGTCCGCCAGCATGGCTCGCCGCTGTGGGCCTACAACGCCCCGACCATCCACCAGCGCATCGACCAGCTCAAGCAGCACTTCGACACCGTGCGCTTCGCGCAGAAGGCCAACCCCAACCTGCACGTGCTGCGCCTGATCCGTGAACGCGGCCTGGTGCTCGACGCGGTATCCCTGGGGGAAATGGAGCGCGCTTTTGCCGCCGGCGCATCGGTGGGCGGCGACCCCGCCGGCGTGGTGCTGACTTGCGACGTGCTGGACCAACCGACCCTGGCGCGGGTGGTGCAGACCGGTATCGAGGTCAATGCCGGCTCTATCGACATGCTCCGCCAGCTCGGCGAGCGCTCCCCCGGCCACCGGGTGTGGCTACGCATCAACCCCGGCTTCGGCCATGGCCATAGTCGCAAAACCAATACCGGCGGCGAGAACAGCAAGCACGGCATCTGGCACGAACAACTGCCCGATGCGCTGGCTTGCGTGAAACAACACGGCCTGCACCTGGTGGGCGTGCACATGCACATCGGCTCGGGGGTGGACTACCAGCACCTGGAGCAAGTGGCCAGCGCGATGGTCGAGCTGATCGGCCGGCTGGGCATGGATATCGAAGCCTTCTCCATCGGGGGCGGCCTGTCCACCCCCTACCGCGACGGCGACCAACCAGTGGACCTGCAGCGCTACGCCCGAACCTGGGCGGTGGCCCGCTCGGAGATCGAGACGATGCTCGGTCACCCGGTACGCATGGAGATCGAGCCTGGGCGCTTCGTGGTCGCCGAAGCTGGCTGCCTGGTGACCGAGGTGCGCGCGGTCAAGCAGATGGGTGAGCGCCACTACATCCTGGTCGATGCCGGCTTCAACGACCTGATGCGCCCGGCCATGTACGGGGCCTACCACCGCATGAGCCTGTTCGACGCAGTGGGCCGGCCCGTGAGCCGCCCATTGCAGCCAACCGTCGTAGCCGGGCCGCTGTGCGAGTCGGGGGATGTGTTCACCCAGAACGACGAGGAGTTGACCCCCCACGACTTGCCCCAGGCCAAGGTCGGTGACCTGCTGGTAATTCACGATGCAGGGGCTTATGGCGCATCCATGTCGTCGAACTACAACAGCCGACCGTTGTTGCCAGAGTTCCTGCTCGATCAGGGTCAACTGCGCATGATTCGCCGGAGACAGAGGGTCGAGGAATTGTTGCAGCTCGAGCAGTTCGACTAGCCGGCAGGGGCTAGTGATTGTCGGTGGCGGATCGGCGGAAGGCGATCCGCCGTCGAAACCATGTCAAAATGGTGGCTCGAAAGCAGATGTGAGATACTTGATCCGAACTCTCCGCGTTTTGTTGCAGAAGGCCAATCAGGATACGCCAGAAGGCGCAAGGAGCGCGTTTCCAACCCCACGGCGACGCCGCTTCACCAAATCGCATGCCTTCAGCATCCGGATGCGCCACATGCCTACACGGCCACGCCCCAAGCTCACCTTGCGCACGCTGCTGCTGGCGTTCGCGCTGATCTGTGCTGTCGCAACCCTGGCCAATACTTTCTGGGTGATGTTCACCACCCAGAGATCCGAGCTGGCGGAAAACGCCCTGCAGACCAACCAGGCTTACGCTGCCCGGATCGCAACCAGTGTGGAGGAAGTGCTGAGTTCCGAACTGGATCGCCTGGGGTTTGCATCCACACTCATCGGCCATGCCTTCGCAGACCGAACTGCCCTGCACGACGAGGCACACCGCCTGCTGAACCAGGACCACAGCTTCAATTCGGTACTGATAGCCAACGCACAAGGAAAGATCATCGCTTCGGCCCCCAGCAGCCTGCAACTGGACGGAAAGGCGCTGCAACGTCGTTCCCCTCTGACCAGGCGAGAACCGATGATCAGCGACGCATTCAAGTCCCTGGCAGGCAATCTGGTCGTGTTCGTCTCCCACCCTGTTTTCAGCCCCGACGGCGAATACCTCGGGCTTGTCGGCGGAAGCATCCGCCTGGAACAGAAAAACACGTTGCAAGCGCTCATGGACCTGAACATCCGCGAGGATGGCGCGCATGTCTACCTGGTCGATAGCCATCGACAAGTGCTTTACCACCCGGACCCGCGGCGCATCGGGACGAACCTGGCCGCTGACCCTATCGTCGATGCCGCGCTGCAGCAAGACCACGGTTCGCTGCGGGCGAAGGACGGCAGTGGCAACGAAATGCTCGCGGGTTATGCCAGTATCCCCAGCAGTCGTTGGAGCGTGATTTCACAGCGGCCTCTATCGAACATTGAGGCAACGCTGAAGGCGACGACGATCAAAGTTGCCAAAGGCATCGTCCCCCTCGGTCTGTTCGGACTGCTGTTGATCTGGTGGCTGGGCGTGAAAATTTCCGTCCCTCTCTCCCGACTGGCGGAGAACGCCAAGCGCCTGGATGCACCTGAAAGCTACGAACGGATCCTCGCGGTTCCTGCGGACTACGTTGAAAGCTGGCAGATCCGCCGCGCGCTGCTCCTGGGAGCGGCCCTGCTGCAGGAGAAGATTGGGCGGCTCAACCAGCAGGCACATAGCGACCCGCTGACCGGACTGGCGAATCGCCGGGCCATGGAGGAAACCATGGCGCTATGGCAGCAATCCCTGAAAACCTTCGCTGCGATCGCCGTGGACATCGACCATTTCAAGCGCGTCAACGACACCTATGGCCATGGCGCCGGGGATGAAACCGTCCGCGCCGTCGCCCGGTTGATGAGACAGGTATCGCGCCCGGACGACATGGTATGCCGTGTGGGCGGCGAGGAGTTCCTGCTGCTCTTGCCCAATGGTTCGATTGCGACCGGCGCAGAGGTCGCCGAACGGCTCCGAGCAGTGATCGAGGCGGCGCAATTCGATACTGTCGGGCATATCACGATCTCGCTGGGGGTGGCCATGTGGAAAGCGGGCGAACCGATGTCAGCCGCGTTGGAACGATCGGACCGGATGCTCTATCAAGCCAAGGCCCAGGGACGTAATCGGGTAGTAACGGAACCCGCGCTAACGGGTGTTACATAACGATGACGCCAGCGCCGGGCCTGGTCACGGGTCGGTCGGCGCGACCAACCGGTACCCCACGCCCGCCTCGGTGATGATGAACCGCGGCGCCGTAGGGTCGTCACCCAATTTCTGCCGCAGGTGCCCTACCACGATACGCAGGTAGTGGGTGTCGTCCACATGGGTCGGCCCCCAGATGTCCTTGAGCAGTTGCTGCTGGGTGATGACCCTCCCGGGATGCCCGGCCAGCTGCGCCAGCAGCGCGTATTCCTTGCGCGTCAAGGCTATCTCCAGGCCGTCCAGCGTGACCTTGCGAAAAGCGAAGTCCACCGTCAGCGGCCCGAAGCCCGCCGCAGCGGCCACGCTGCCAAGCTGAGGCGCCTGGCGCAGCAAAGCCCGCACCCGGGCGAGGAATTCCTGGATACCGAACGGCTTGGTCACGTAGTCGTTGGCCCCACCGTCGAGCGCATCGACCTTCTGCACTTCGCTGGCACGCACCGACAGCACCATCACAGGCACCGTGCTCCATTCACGCAGCTCGCGCAGCACTTGCTGACCGTCCATGTCCGGCAAGCCGAGGTCGAGCACCACCAGGTCGGGCTTGTTCAAGGCGGCCTGGGCCAAGCCGTCGCTGCCCGTGCCGGCCTCGATCACCTTGTAGCCCTGGGACGCCAGGCTGATGCGCAGGAACTTGCGGATCTGCGGCTCGTCGTCGATGACCAGCAAGGTGGCGGCTTGGCTCATGGGGCTTCACTTTCGGTAACGGGTTGGGTCGGCAGCGGCAAGCATAGAGTGATGCAGGTGCCGTGGCCATCGATGCCGTCATCGACCAGGATGCGGCCGCCATGGGCACCGATCATGCCCTGGCAGATCGCCAGGCCCAGGCCGGTGCCCTGCCCGCCCCGATCGCCGCGGGCGGCGGTGTAGAACATGTCGAAGATCTTTTCGCGCTCGTCCTGGGGGATGCCGGGGCCCTCGTCGGCGACTGCGAGGCACAGCTGTTCGTCGTGCACCGAGACCTGCAGTTGCAGCCGACCGTTGGCCGGGGAAAAGCGTGCAGCGTTTTCCAGCACATTGATCAGCGCCTGCTCGATCAGCGCCGCGTGCACGAACAGCAGCGGCAGCTCGGGCGGGACTTCGGTGTGCACGCGCAGGGGCGCCAGCACCACGCGCAAGCGGTTGAGGGCGCTGCCGACGATATCAGCCGGGGCTACCCAGTCGCGGGCCAGCTTGAGCGTGCCGTGGCCCAGGCGGGTCATGTCCAGCAGATTCTGGATGTAGCGATCCAGGCGCTCGGCTTCGTTGCGGGTACCTTCCAGCAGCTCGCGGCGGTCGTCCGGGGGGATGGCGTCACCCAGCGCCAGCAGGCTGTCGATGCTGCCGCGCATCGACGTCAGCGGCGTGCGCAGGTCATGGGAGACCGAGGCGAGCAAGGCGCTGCGCAGTTGCTCGGTTTCACCGTGCAGGCGGGCGGCTTCCAGTTGCTCGCCCAGGCGGGCACGGGCCAGGGCCTGGGCCAGGGGCTGCGCCAGGGCCATCAACAACCGACGGCGCGGATCACTCAGTGGTTCGCCGTCGCGTGGGCGAATGCCGAGCAGGGCCAGGGGCTGTTCCTCCACGGCCAGCGGCCACCACCACCAACGACCGTGGGGCAAGGTGTCACTGCCAAAGCCCGCGGCCTGGCCATGTTGCCAGGCCCATTCGGCCGCGGCGCGTTCATTGTCGGTGAAGGCTGGCGAGCCACCACTGGCCACTTGCAACAGGCCGTCGGCGCTGCGTTCGAGCAGACACACCTGCACGCCCTGCCAACCATCCATATGCTGGCCGGCAGCGCTGAACACCGCCTGGCGGTCGGTGGCCACAGTCAGGCGGCGCGACAGGTCGAGCAACTGGCGGGTCTCTGCCTGGGTCTCGCGCAGCGCCTGCAACTGGCGGCGCTGGCGCGCGGCGAGGTTGCCTGTAAGCGCGGCCATCAGCAGGAAGAACACCAGGGTCAGCACGTCCTCTTCGCGCTGGATGGCGAAGGAGAAGTTCGGCGGGATGAACAGGAAGTCGTAGGTGAGGAACGACAGCGCCGCGCACGCCAGCGCCGGCCCCAGGCTGCTGCGTACCGCCACCAGCAGCACGGCGGCAAGAAACACCAGGGAAATGTTGGGCAGCGCCAGCACGCTCGACACGGCCCAGGCCAGGCCTGCGGCCAGCAGCGTGGCAACCAGCGCCAGCACATAATGGCGCCATACCCATACGCGCTTTGCTGCCGTGCGCGCCGCTGGCGGCTGGGCATCGCGGTCGAGTACGTTGATCTCCAGGCCGTGACTCTCACGCAGCAGGCGCGCCGCCACGCCGGCGCCGACCAGGCGCCGACGCAACAGGTCACGGGACTGGCCCACCAGCACCAGGCTGGCGCGGCGCTCGGCGGCGTGCTGGATCAGCGTGCGCGCCACTTCGCCGGCGCGCAACAGCACCACTTCGCCGCCAAGGCGCTCGGCCAGTTGCTGGGCGGCCTGCAAGCGATGGCGGGCCGTTTCGTCGCGCAAGCGCCCGTTATCGACATGGACCACGCTCCATGGCAGATGGCGACGCTGGGCGACGCGGCAGGCATGGCGCACCAGGCGTTCGGCCTGCTCGTCGCCATCGATGCCCACCAGCAGCCGGCCGCGCAGGGCCGGGGCTTCCTGGCCGCGCTGGCGGTAGCCGCTGGCCAGGTCCGCGTCCACCTGGGCGGCGGCGGTCTGCATGGCCAGCTCGCGCAGGGCAGTGAGGTTGGTCTGGGAGAAATAGGCCTCGATGGCCGCCCGTGCCTGTTCGGGCACGTAGACCTTGCCCTCGCGCAAGCGCTCGAGCAGCTCGCGCGGCGGCAGGTCAATCAGTACCAGTTCGAAGGCTTCCTGCAGCACCCAGTCGGGCAATGTCTCGCGCACCTGCACGCCGGTGATGTCGCGGACCTTGTCGTTGAGGCTTTCCAGGTGCTGGACGTTGACCGTGGTGTATACGTCGATGCCGGCGGCGAGCAGTTCCTGCACGTCCTGCCAGCGCTTGGCGTGGCGGCTGCCGGGGGCGTTGGTGTGCGCCAGCTCATCGACCAGCACCAGCGCAGGCGCGGCCTTGAGCAAGCCGTCGAGGTCCATTTCCTCGAGCATCACGCCGCGATATTCGCGGCGCAGCAGAGGTTGTTGGGTCAGCCCGCCGAGCAGGGCTTCGGTCTCGGCGCGGCCGTGGGTCTCGACCACTCCGGCCACCACTTGCAAGCCCTGGCGCTGCTGGGCGTGGGCGGCCTGGAGCATGGCAAAGGTCTTGCCGACCCCGGGCGCGGCGCCGAGGAACACCTTGAGCCTGCCGCGACCTTCGCGGGGCAGGCCGGCCAGCAGCGCATCGGCGCGAGTGGGGTTGCTCATGCTTCATCCTTCAAAATGTCACGAATGAGGGCCTGCGGCGATGGGCCGCAAAGCGGCCTCGGCTTCAGTGGCTCGGAGCAAGACGCTCAAGCGCCTGGTTCAACGCCAGCACATTGACCACCGGCGGCCCGACCAATGGGCGCAGGGTGGCGTCATTCACCAGCACTTGCAAGCGCTCCTCCGAGACCTGCCGCGCCGCCGCCACGCGCGGCAGCTGGTAAGCGATGGCCTCGGGCGGCAGGTGCGGGTCCAGCCCGCTGCCGGAGGTGGTCAACAGCGCCTGGGGCACTGGCCCCTGCTGCGCCTGGTACTGCTGGGAGGCGTCAGTCCTGACCCGATCGGCCAGCGCCGGGTTGCTCGGCGCCAGGTTGCTCGCGCCACTGGCCACGGTGACATAGGCGCCCGCCGAAGGCCGCGACTGGAACCAGCCATCGCCCTTGAATTCCTGGGCGATCAGCGCCGAGCCGCGCACCTGACCACGGTCATCGCGCACCAGGCTACCGTTGGCCTGCTCAGGGAAGGCGACCTGGGCGATGCCGGTCACCGCCAGGGGATACAGCGCGCCGGTGACCACGGTCATCAGCAGGACCAGGCTCAGGGCCGGGCGTACATAAGCGGTCATGTCAGTCTCTCCTCAGACCAGGTGCAGCGCAGTAAGCAGCATGTCGATCAGCTTGATCCCGGCGAACGGCACGACAATGCCGCCCAGGCCGTAGACCAGCAGGTTGCGCCGCAGCAAATGGGCGGCGCTGGCGGCCTGCACCCGCACACCGCGCAACGCCAGGGGGATCAGCACGATGATGATCAGCGCGTTGAACACGATGGCCGAGAGGATCGCGCTCTGCGGGCTGGCCAGGTGCATCAGGTTGAGCACGCCCAACTGCGGGTAGATGGCGGCGAACAGCGCCGGCAGGATGGCGAAGTACTTGGCCACGTCGTTGGCGATGGAGAAGGTGGTCAGCGCGCCGCGGGTGACCAGCAGCTCCTTGCCCACCTGCACCACGTCCAGCAGCTTGGTCGGGTCGCTGTCGAGATCGACCATGTTGGCGGCCTCGCGTGCAGCCTGGGTGCCGTCGTTCATCGCCATGCCCACGTCAGCTTGGGCCAGGGCCGGCGCGTCGTTGGCGCCGTCACCGCACATGGCGACCAGGCGTCCGTCGTTCTGCTCCTGGCGAATACGCGCCAGCTTCTTCTCCGGGGTAGCCTCGGCGAGCACGTCATCGACGCCCGCCTCGGCGGCGATGGCGGCGGCGGTCAGCGGGTTGTCGCCGGTGACCATCACGGTGCGGATGCCGAGCTTGCGCAGTTCGGCGAAGCGCTCGCGGATACCGGGCTTGACCACATCCTTGAGGTGGATCACGCCGAGCAGGTGCTTGTCGACGCATACCAGCAGCGGGGTACCGCCGCTCTGGGCGATGCGCTCCACTTCACGGGCCAGGGCGGCGGGCAGCTCCAGGCGTTGCAGGCCGCAGAAGGCCAGCACCGCGTCGACGGCGCCCTTGCGGTAGCGGCGCTGCTGGAAATCGATGCCCGACAGGCGCGTCTCGGCGCTGAAGGCGATGGCTTCGTACTGATTGCTTGCAGGTTCCGCGAAGTCGTGCAACTGGCGCAGGTACTCGACGATCGACTTGCCCTCGGCAGTGTCGTCGGCCAGCGAGGCGAGCAAGGCGCCCTCCCCCAGCTCCTTGGCGGTCACGCCCGAAGCTGCATGCAGGGCACTGCAGCGACGGTTGCCGAAGGTGATGGTTCCGGTCTTGTCGAGCATCAGCGTGTGCACGTCGCCTGCCGCTTCCACGGCGCGGCCAGAGCGGGCGATCACGTTCAGGCGCACCAGGCGGTCCATACCGGCGATGCCGATGGCCGACAACAGGCCGCCGATGGTGGTGGGGATCAGCGTCACCAGCAGCGCGGCGAGGAAGATCAGCGGCAGCTCGCCGCCGGCGAAGCGGGCGAACGGCTGCAGGGTCACCACCACGATCAGGAAGATCAGGGTCAGGCCGATCAGCAGGATGTCGAGGGCGATCTCGTTGGGGGTCTTCTGCCGCTTGGCGCCTTCGACCAAGGCGATCATGCGGTCCAGGGTCGACTCGCCGGGGTTGCTGGTGATGCGGATCAGCAGCCAGTCGGAGACCAGGCGAGTGTTGCCGGTAACGGCCGAACGGTCACCGCCGGACTCGCGGATCACCGGCGCGGACTCGCCGGTGATGGCCGCCTCGTTGACCGCGGCGATGCCTTCGAGCACCTCGCCGTCGCCGGGGATCAGCTCACCGGCCACCACGCGCACCACGTCGTCCTTGCGCAACTGGGTGGCGGCGACGGTCTCGAACGTACCGTCGCTCTTGCGACGCTTGGCGGCCAGGCCCTGGCTGCCAGCCTTGAGGCTGTCGGCGCGGGCCTTGCCACGGCCTTCGGCAAGGGCTTCGGCGAAGTTGGCGAACAGCACGGTGAACCATAGCCACACGGTGATCTGCACGGCCACTGAAGTGCTCACGCCACTTTCAGGGGCAAAGCAAAGCACCGTGGTCAGCATGGCAGTGAGGGCCACCACCAGCATCACCGGGGCGCGCCTGAGCTGGCGCGGGTCGAGCTTGACGAAGGCCTGCACCAGCGCCGGGCGCCACAGGGCGGCGAAACGGGTCTGGTCCTTGGCGCTATGACGCGCCTTCACTTCGGGAATGGGCATGTTCATGGTGTGTTCCTCAGAAACCCAGGCTCAGGTGTTCGGCAATCGGCCCCAGGGCCAGGGTCGGCAGGAAGGTCAGGCCACCTACCAGCAGGATGGTCACCAGCAGCAGCGTGGTGAACAGCGGGCCGTGGGTGGGGAAGCTGTTCAGGCCTTGTGGCGCGCTCTTCTTGGCCGCCAGGCTACCGGCCAGGGCCAGCACCGGCAGGATGTAGCCGAAGCGGCCGATCAGCATGGCCAGGCCAATCATCACGTTGTGGAACGGGGTGTTGGCACCGAAGCCGGCGAACGCTGAGCCATTGTTGGCGGTACCGGAGGTGTAGGCGTACAACAGTTGGCTGAAGCCGTGGGCGCCGGGGTTGGTCACCGCGCCGGCAGGTCCGGACAGGCTGGCGGCGATGGCGCCGAGCACCAGCACGCCCACCGGCATCACCAGCAGGGTCGCCACCAGCAGTTGCACTTCACGGGCCTGCAGCTTCTTGCCCAGGTATTCCGGGGTGCGGCCGATCATCAGGCCGGCCAGGAACACGGCGATCAACACGAACAGCAGCATGCCGTAGAGGCCGGCGCCGACGCCGCCGAAGATCACCTCGCCAAGCATCATGTTGACCATCGCCACCATGCCGGTCAGTGGGTTAAGGCTGTCGTGCATGGCGTTGACCGAACCGTTGGAAGCTGAGGTGGTGGTCACCGTCCACAGCACCGAACCGGTGGTGCCAAAGCGGCTTTCCTTGCCTTCCAGCGGCGCGCCTTGTTGCACCTGGGCGCTTTCCAGGGCCGGGTTGGGCTGGTGTTCCGACCACAGCGCGGTGCTGCCACCGATCAGGAACAGCGCCAGCATGCAGGCGATGATCGCGCGGCTCTGGCGCAGGTCCTTCACATAGTGGCCAAAGGTGAATACCAGGGCCACCGGGATCAGGATGATCGAGGCCACTTCGAACAGGTTGCTCCAGGCCGTGGGGTTCTCGAACGGGTGCGCCGAGTTGACGCCGAAGAAGCCACCGCCGTTGGTGCCCAACTGCTTGATGGCGATCTGGCTGGCGGCCGGGCCCAGCGGGATGGTCTGGTCGGTGCCTTGCAGGGTCAGGGCGTGGACGTAGTCGGCAAAGGTCTGCGGCACGCCTTGCCAGACCAGCAGCAGCGCCAGCACCAGGCACAGCGGCAGCAGGCCGTAGAGGGTGGCGCGGGTCAGGTCGACCCAGAAGTTGCCCAGGGTGTTGGCAGACCGGCGGGCAATACCCCGGCACAGGGCGACCAGCACAGCCAGGCCGGTGGCGGCACTGACGAAGTTCTGCACGGTCAGGCCGATCATTTGCGTCAGGTAGCTGACCGAGGCTTCACCGCTATAGGCTTGCCAGTTGGTGTTGGTCATGAAGCTGACCGCAGTGTTGAACGCCAGCGACCACTCCTGGCCCGGCAGGTGCTGCGGGTTCAGTGGCAGCGAGCCTTGCAGCAGCAGCACGGCGAACAACAGCAGGAAGCCCGCAAGGTTGAACGCCAGCAGCGCCAGGGTGTACTGCTTCCAGCCCTGCTCCTGTTCGGCATCTACCCCGGCCAGGCGGTAGCACCCCCGCTCCACCGGTCCAAGGAGGGGAGACAGCCAGGTACGCTGGCCTTCCATCACCTTGTAGTAGAAGCGTCCGAGCCAGGGCGCCGGCAACAGCACGATGGCGAAGAACGCCAGCAGCAGCAGGTAATCGTAACTGTGCATGGTCGCCCCTTAGCCGCGATCGGCGCGCAGCAGCGCCACCAGCAGGTAAACCGCCAACGCCACCGCCAGAAGCAGTGACAGCCCGTCGAGCATGTACATGTGCAATCTCCCCTAGTTGCGGCGTGAAGGCCGCTTTGGGGAAATTGTCCGAGGGAGGGGCGTAAAGGGGCGAGATGGGGGGTGGGGTCAAGGCATAAAGAAAGCGTAAAGATCGCTGATAGATCGCGGGGCAAGCCCGCGATGGAGATCAGCGCTGCGGTGTGTGCTGCGCGGTATTGCGGCTCCAGTCCAGCAGCAGGCTGTACCCCACCGCCAGCAAGGTCGGCCCGATGAACAGCCCGATGAAGCCGAACGCGATCAGGCCGCCGAACACGCCGAGCAGCACGATGACCAGCGGCAGGTTACCGCCGCGGCTGATCAGGTACGGCTTGAGCACGTTGTCCACGCCGCTGATGATGAAGGTGCCCCAGACGCCCAGGAATACCGCCATGCCGTAGTCGCCCTTCCACACCAGCCAGGCGGTGGCCGGTATCCAGGCCAGCGGCGGACCCATGGGGATCAGGCTGAGCATGAAGGTCACCAGGCCCAGCACGATGGCCCCCGGCACGCCGGCGATCAGGAAGCCGATCAGTGCCAGCAGCGCCTGGGCGGCAGCGGTGCCGATCACGCCGTTGACCACCCGCTGCACGGTGCCGGCGACCAGGTCGACGTAGTACTCGGCGCGCTCGCCCACCAGCCGTTGCAGCAAGCGGTGCACGAACGCCGCCAGGCGTGGCCCGTCGCGGTAGAAGAAGAACACGAACACCAGGCTCAGGGTCAGCTCCAGCACCCCGCCGCCGATCTGCGCGCTGCGGGCCAGCAACCAGTTGCCGACCTGCCCCAGGTACGGCTTGGCCGAGGCCAACAAGGCCGCGCCCTGCTGGTCAAAGGACTCCCACCAGCCGACCAGGCGCTCGCCCACGAACGGAATCCCGGCCACCCAGGCGGGCGCGTCCGGCAGGCCATCAACCTGCACATCACGAATGAACGCGGTGGCATCACGCACATGGTCGGCCAGGTTGAAACCCAGCCACACCAGGGGCAAGGCCACCAGCAGGATCCACACCGTAGTCAGCAGGCTCGCGGCGAGGGTTTCGCGGCCGCCCAGCACACGGGTCAGCAAGCGCATCAGCGGCCAGCTGGCAAAGGCCAGGATGGCGCCCCACAGCAGCGCCGAGATGAATGGCGCCATCACCCACAGCGCGGCACCCAGCAGGGTGAGCAGCAGGATCTGGATCAACAGGCGGTCATTGTTGGCCATGGTGGCGCTCACTCAACGGATCAGTTCCAGGTGCAGGCCTTCGGTCGGGGCGTCGCCTACCTCGAGCCGGGCACTGCGCACGCCGGCCTTGACCAGTTGCTCGCGCCAGGCTTCGGCGCCCTTGCCACTAAGGCTGGCGCGCAGGGTGCTGTCCAGGTTAAGGCTGCGGGCCAGCAGCGTCGACCAGGCGGCCTGGGGCTCGGCGAGGTCAGGATAGTCGAGCTTGCCGGTGTCGCGCAGTTCGCGCAGCACCGTGGCGGCGGTGGGCAGCAGCTCGCCCAACGGACTGCCGGCGACGAACTCCTCGACATGCAGGTAAGCGCGGCGGTTGCCGCGGGTAACGCTGTACAGCGCCACCAGGGTGTCGGCTTCTTCGGCGGAGCGGCGCAACAGGATGAATGCCTGCTGCTCGTCACCGCCATTGAGGCGGGCGTTGGCGAACACGTCGTTGGCCCACAGGCTGGCCTCGCCGCAGTCGCGGCCCTGGCACCAGAACAACGGATAGCCACCGTCCTGCTGCAATGCCTCGCGGGCGCTGGTGAAGGCTTCGCGGGCGCTGCGCTCGACCGGCAGTTCGTAAGTCACCGAACTGACCTGGCCACGGCTCTCGACCTTGTCCTCGACCCGTAGCCGGCCACTGATCTTGCGCAGCGGGCCCATGGGGTAGACGCGTTCCTGCTCCACTGCCGGGCGTTGGTCGACCACCTTGGCGTCTGCGGGTACCGGCAGGCTGCCAGCCCAGAGGAGCGGGCTGGCGATGGCGAGGCACGCGGCGATGGCGCCGCGAACGAAAACAGGTGCGCTCATCGACCGCCCTCGCAGGTGGCGGGGCAAGGTGCGTGGATGTCTGGCATGTACATGGTTGTCTCCCTTTCAACCCGCCAAGCCTCGACACTTGTCCGGTGCAAGTCAAGGAATGCCAAAGAAGCGATTGAAACAGTCTGCGACAAGGGCCGCGCCCTCGGCGTCGTTCAGGTGCAGATGGTGCCCGCCCGGCAGGGTCACCTGCTCGAAGGGTAGCTGCTCCAGCAATTCCGTGTGGCGCGCCAGCATGCCGTCGGCAGCCACCACCAGATAGGCCGGGCAGGCGATGCGCTTGACGAAGGCCATGGCCTGGTCCTGGTTCAGCCGGGTGGGCGAAGGCAAGGTGAGGCGGCTGTCGCTGCGCCAGCTGTAGCCGCCGGGCACCGGCATCAGGCCGCGTTGGGCCAGTAACTCGGCGGCTTCGCGGCTCACCGCGACCATGCCCTTCATGCGCGCCTCGACGCCCTCCTCCAGGGTCGGGTACACCGACTTGCGCTTGCTCTCCAGGCGCAGCTGCGCCTGCAAGGCCAGCCCCAGGCGCTCGGCAGCGTCCTGTTCGCTGAGCGTCGGCGGGATCACGCCGTCGATCAGCGCCAGGTGGCTGACCCGCTCGGGCAAGGCGCCGGCCAGTTGCACCGAGATGATCGCGCCGAGCGAATGACCGAGCAGGCCGAAGCGTTCCCAGCCCAGTTGCTCGGCAACCCGCAGCACGTCGTGGGCGTAGTCGGCCAGGGCGTAGCCGGCACCGACCGGGCGATGCTCGGAGTAACCATGCCCGGCCAGGTCCAGGGCGACGATGCGTAGCCCTTTCAGCTGCGGCGCCAGACGGGCGAAGCTGTTGGCGTTGTCCAGCCAGCCATGCAGGGCGATCACCGGCAGGCCGTCGGCCGGACCGAACAGGTGCGCGGCCAGTTCGATGTGGCCCAGCGTCAGGCGGATCTCCTCGACCTGGGCGCTCATGCCTGGCTCCAGCGGTCGAACAGGCCCTTGATCAGGCTGGCGGTGTCGGTGGGCCGCTCCAGGGGGAACATGTGCCCACCCGGCAGGCTGTGGTACTCGCCTTTGGCCATGCCGCGCACGGCCAGGGCGTGGTGTTTGCGGATCACCCGGCTCTGGGCCCCGCGCACCATCGCCAGGGGCACCTGCAACTGACGTGGCCGGGCCGGGCTGACATGCGGAATGCTGCGGTAGATGCTGATTTCGGTAGCGGGGTCGAAGCGCAGGCGCAAACCGTCCTCGCCTTGCTCCAGGCCATGCTTCAGGTACGCCTCCAGGCACTCCGGATCGAAGTGGCGGAACAGGGTCTTGCCGGTAAAGTAACGGCGCGCACTGTCTCGGTCGGGAAAGGCCTCGCGCCGGCCCAGGGTACGCCCGGCCGGAGTGATGCGGTCGATGAAACCCAGACGCTTGGCGGCCTGGATCAGCCATTCGTCGGCGCGGGTCAGCACCGGCGAATCGAGCATCACCACCCCGCGGTAGAACTCCGGCCGACGCAGCGCCGCATGCAGGTGCAGCACACCGCCCAGGGAGTGACCGACACCCCAGACCGGTGCGTCCTGCCGCTCCAGGTGATGCAGCAGTTCGTCCACCAGGTTCTGCCAGTTGTCGTTGACCGGAAAGCGCGGATCGTGGGCGTGCTGTTCCAGGTGATGCACCTGGTAGTCCGGCGCCAGCGCGGCGAACAGCTTGCCGTAGGTGGCCGAAGGGAAGCCATTGGCGTGGGCGAAGAAGATCTGCTGCGACATGGCCGCCTGCTCTGCACGGGGGATGGATGGCCCATTGTCGGCAAGCGACCGGCTGGCGGCAACGTCCTGAACGGTCATCGCCAGTGACGATCAGGTCATCGCGAGTCGAAACTGGCCATCGAACGGTGCAGGCAGGCACGCATGTAGGCCAGTTGCCACTCGAGGGCTTCGCGGGCCAGCTGACGGTCCTGCTGAGTATCCGCCAGCCGGCGCAGCGCCAGGCAGCTGGATTGCAGCAGGTGCGCCATGCGGATGCCGGCCTGGCGCAGTTGCTCGAGCTCGTACTGGCCTTCGAAGCGGCGCAGCATCTGGTCGAGCTTGGCGTCGGCACAGTCGCGCAACAGGCAGTACTCGGCGAAGTCCAGCGCAGCGGGGCTGTCCAGCTTGTCGATCACGCTCTGGGGATTGACGGAGCGCACCAGCTCCAGGCGTTGCCTGCTCATCCATGATTCCTTGCGCGGCGTTGTGATCATGCACGCCGCCACGCTAAGGCCCGCGCGACCCGAACGGCAACTGGCATAAATGTCAGTTGCCAGGTGTCAGCCAGGGTGGTTGAGGCTGCGCAGGGTCATCAGGCCGGCCAGCGGCCAGTCGCCCTCCAGTTCGGCCAGGCTGGCCGTGCTGAACGGTGCCGGTTGCTGGGCATGGCCGTGCTCGAGCTGACCAACCAGGTTGCCCACCAGGGGTTGGTGGCTGACCAGCAGGAGATGCTCGAGCCCCAGGTGCTCGATCTCGCCGATCACCTGCTGTACAGCGCTCTCTGGCGTCAGCCAGGCCACGGTACGCACCGGCTCGGAAAAACCGAGGGCGCCGTGCACCAGGGCGGCGGTCTGCTGGGCGCGCACGTACGGGCTGGCAATGATTGCCTGCAACGGCTGGCCCAACAGGTGCGCGGCGCTGCGCAGCACCTGCTCGCGACCGTGGGCGGTCAGGCGCCGCTCGGCGTCGCTGTTGGCCCGTGGCTCGGCCTCGCCATGGCGCAGCACCCACAGCTTCACAGCTTGGGCTCCTCGTCACGCACCGGGTGTGGCGCCGGGGCCACGGCGTGGGGCGCTTCGCCTTCCGGGGTGCGCGGGGTCGGCCAGTCGGCGAACGGCCAGGGTTTCTGGTCGCTGTGGAAGGTGCCGAAACGACCGATCTGTGCCAGGTACTGGCTCAGGCTGTCGCCGAAGTTCATCAGGCTGGCGCTGGGCGCGCCGTAGATCAGGCGGTAGATCAGTTGCACCAGCACCAGGCCGCCAAGCAGCAGCTCGGCCAGTTGCCAGGCCACCAGGAACACCAGCATCCACAGCACGCGCAGGATGATCGACTCGCGCTGGGCGCGCTCCGGGGTATCGTTCATACGTTTCTCCCTCAGTTGAAACCGCTGGTGGAAATGAAATCGACATCGGTCTTCGGCTCGGCGCGCATCAGGTGCTCGATCACCTGGTTGAGCGTGCGGCCCTCGAACAGGATCGCGTGCAGGCCCGCCACCAGCGGCATGTACACGCCCACCTCCTGGGCCTTGGCCTTGAGCACCTTGAGAGTGTTGACACCTTCTGCAACTTCACCCAGTCGGCTGACCGCCTGCTCGAGGCTCAGGCCCTGGCCCAGCGCATGGCCGACCTGGTAGTTGCGGCTCTTGGGCGAGGAGCAGGTGACGATCAGGTCACCGACCCCGGCCAGCCCGAGGAAAGTCATGGGGTTGGCGCCCTGGCTCACGGCGAAGCGGGTCATCTCGGCCAGGGCCCTGGTAATCAGCATGCTCTTGGTGTTCTCGCCCATCCCCAGGGCCACGGCCATGCCGGCGATGATGGCGTAGACGTTCTTCAACGCGCCGCCCAGCTCGACGCCGAAGCGATCGCTGCTGGCGTAGACACGGAACGTGCGGCCATGCAGCACAGCCTGCACCTGCTGGCATAGCGCTTCGTCCTCGCTGGCGACCACGGTGGCGGTCAATGCATGCTCGGCAATCTCGCGGGCCAGGTTGGGGCCTGACAGCACGCCGATGCGTGCCTGGGGGGCGATCTCTTCGAGGATCTGGCTCATCAGCTTGAAGGTGTTCGCCTCGATGCCCTTGGTCAGGCTGACCAGGCCCTTGCCGCGCAGCAGCTCGGCGTGGGGCGCCAGCACGCTGCGCAAGGCGCTGGAGGGCAAGGCGACAAAGATCAGTGCGCTGCCCTGGAGGGTGGCGAGCAGGTCGTTGACCGGTTCGACGCCGTCATGCAGGCGGATGCCCTTGAGGTAACGCGGATTCTCGCGGTCGACGCGCATTGCCTCGGCTTGCGCCGGGTCGCGCATCCACTGCCGCACCGGATGGCCGTTCTGTGCCAAGAGGTTCGCCACGGCGGTGCCGAAGCTGCCGCCTCCAAGAACTGCAACAGGTTGCTGTTCAGTCATATCCAATCCGTTAACCAATAAAGTAAGTGGCGACGTGCGCATTATACGGCGCGCATGCGCCAGAGCCAGTGGCAGTACCTGCCCATTGCAGGGCGGGCCTGTCATGGTGTCGCACTGGCAAAAGCCGCATGGTCGGTTAACATGCCTGATAAATTTCTGAAACAAGGCCGTTTCGTGTTCCCTGGCACGCCACCCTATCCACGCCTGCTGTTGCTGACTGCCCTGCTGGGCGGCCCGGCCATGGCCGAGGACCTGTTCATCGACAACCAGGACCTGCCGCAGGTTCTGACCGCCACGCGCCTGAAACAATCCCCGGCGGCGGTTCCAGGCAGCATGACCGTGCTCGATAACGAGCTGATCCGTGCCAGCGGTGCCCGCGACATCCCCGAGCTGCTGCGCCTGGTGCCGGGCATGATGATCGGCTACGGCGCCGGAAACCAGCCGACGGTCAACTACCACGGCAGCAACGTCAGCGACGCCCGGCGCATGCAGGTGCTGATCGATGGCCGCTCGGTGTACCGCGCAGGGCTGGCCACGGTGGACTGGAGCGACATCCCGGTGGCCATCGAGGATATCGAGCGCATCGAGGTGTTCCGCGGCCCGAACACCGTCAGCTACGGCGCTAACGCGCTGATGGCGGTGGTCAACATCCTCACCCGCAACCCCGCCGACAGCCATGGCACGCGGGTCAAGCTGACTCGCGGCCAGGACGGCATCAACGACTACTACGCAAGCCAGGGCTTCGGCTGGGACAGCGGCGACCTGCGCCTGTCGCTCTCCGGCCAGCAGGACGACGGCTTCGACCAGGACCAGTTCGGCCACGACTACCGCGACAGCCGCCGTGCCAACCGCATCAACATCAATGCCGTGCATACCCTGGCGCCCGACCAGACCCTGGAATGGCAACTGGCGGCCAAGGAAGGCAGCAACCAGCGCCCCTACACCTACCAGCCGGTGTTCGGCAACTACCGCGCCGGCGACAACGCCGACGTCAACGCCAAGGACTATGCAGGCTCGGTGCGCTGGAACCTCGACCTCAACCCCGAGCACAGCCTCTATGTGCAGGGTTCGGCGCAGCACTTCGACCGTCAGCAGGTGTGGCGCGCCTGCGATGCGGCAATTGCCTTCAGCCCCGAGCTGACACGCCTGTGGCAGCTCGACCCGAACTTCGCCGAGAAGGTCGCGCGCAATCTGTACACCGGCAACCTGCCCAGCACCACCAATCCGGTGCTCGGCTCGCTGATGGGCCAGGTGCAGAGCCAGTGGGCCAGCGGCGGGCGCAACACGATCTGCGGCGACGTCGACCAGAGCACCCGCGAAACCCGCTATGACCTGGAAATCCAGGACACCCTGAGCCTCACCGACAGCCTGCGCCTGGTCAGCGGCATGAACTACCGCTACGACCGCGCCGACTCGCAGACCTACTTCAACGGCAGCATCGACGACCAGACCTGGCGCCTGTTCGGCCAGCTCGAATGGCGCGCCGACGAGCACTGGATCCTCCAGGGCGGCGCCATGTACGAACATTCGCAGCTGTCGGGCAACTCGCTGACCCCGCGTGTGGCGGTGAACTACCTGATCACTCCTCGCCATGGCTTGCGCGCGGTGTATTCCGAGGCCATTCGCTCGCCGGACATGTTCGAGAACAACGTCAACTGGAGCTACACGGTCAAGAACCTCTCGCCCAACCTGTACGGGCTGCAGAACGGCGAATATTTCGTCAAGACCCGCGGCCCCGGCAACCTCGACCAGGAGCGCATGCGTTCGCGAGAACTCGGCTACAACGGCGCCTTCAGCGACATCGACCTGAACGTCGACGTGAAACTGTTCTACGACGAAATCACCGGCATGATCAGCGAGCCGTTAAAGAACAACCAGTTCATCGCCAGCAACGCCAACAAGGCCCGTTTCAGCGGCAGCGAGGCGCAGTTCGACTGGCGCGCCACCCAGCGCGACCGCCTGCGCCTGACCTATGCCTATGTCGACGCCTGGGCCAGCAACCCGGCCGATCGCCGCCTGAGTGCCCGCAACAGCGGCTCGGCCGGCTGGCTGCGCGACTGGGGCGAGGGCTGGTCCAGCGCCCTCTTCTATTACGGCGACGATGCCCTCAACCAGTACCGCTACGAGCGGGTCGACCTGCGCGTGGCCAAGCGCTTCAAGATCCACGGCAGCAACCTGGAACTGGCCGCACTGTGGCAGCAGCGCCTGGATGACGAACCGGTCACCCTCGAGCAGAACCGCTATGACAGCCGCCACCGCCTGAGCGTCAGCGCGGAGCTGGAGTTCTGATGGTGCGCCTGCTGCGCCTGCTGCTGCTGTGCCTGTGGCCCCTGGGATCACTGTCGGCCAGCGAAATCCTGCTGGTCGGCGGCGAAGACCAGCCCGGCATCCGCAGCTTCGTCGCAGCCCTGGAAAAGCGCAGGCCCCACGACCAGGTGCGGTTCCAGACCGTCGAACAGCTACCTGGCCCAGGTAAACTCAAGGCTGACACGCGACTGGTACTGCTCGACACCCCAGCTCTGGAATGGCGCCTTGCGGAGGCCGCAGGCCCTTCAGCCCTGGCGCTGCGGGTCAGCCGGGTCCAGGCCGAACAACGCCTGGGCACTTCGCGTCCCGCCTATCTCACCCTGCTGTGGAGTGACCCGCCGCTGGCCCGCCAATTGCGCCTGGCCCGCTATCTGCTGCCGCAGGCCCGGCGCATTGGCGTGCTGTATGGCGAACACAGCCGCTTCCTGCTCGACGAACTGCGCCAGGCCGCCCACCCCTTGGGGCTGGAAATCGTCGCCCAGGATTGGCCCGACCTGCGCGACAGTCGGCCATTGCAACACGTACTCAATAACAGTGACGTGCTGCTCGGGCTGGACGACCCGGACCTGTACAACTCGAAATCAGCCAAGAATGTCCTGCTCAGCAGCTATGGCAGGCAGATGGCGCTGATCGGCCCCAACGTCGGTTTCGTCCGCGCCGGCGCCCTGGCCAGCACCTACAGCGACCAGGACGATTGGCTGGCGGTACTCGAGCAATTGCTCGAGCAACCGTCGGCCCGCTGGCCCCGCAGCCTGTACCCCGCGCACTTTGGTGTCAGCGGGAACCAACAGGTGGCCCGGGCGCTGGGTCTGGAAGCGATCGATCCGGACGCCGCCGCACTGGCCCTCGCCGCAGGAGCCTCCACGCCATGAGCAAGCGCCTGAGCTGGGATATCCATACGCGCACCCAGATCATCAGCCTGGGTCCCGCCCTGCTGCTGACCTTGCTGCTGATCAGTTTCTTCACCTTCGTGCGCATCCAGGATTTGCGCCAGGAGCTCAACCACACCGGGCAACTGATTGCCAACCAGCTGGCGCCGGCGTCCGAATACGGGGTGATCTCGGGCAACAACGAAGTGCTCGAGAGCCTCATGCGCGCGACCTTGAGCATTCCCCACGTGCGCTTTCTCGAGGTCCAGGACAGCCGCAACCATATTCTGGTGTATGTCGAGCAGCCCGATGAAAGCCTCAACCGCGCCCAACGAGTCGAGGTGTTTCAGGCGCCGATCCGCCTGCAGCAAATCCGCCTGGACAACGACTTCCTGCAGGGCAAGGCGGCGCCACCAAACATTGGCGACGACTACCTCGGGCGAGTGATCGTCGGGATGTCCGACGACGCCTTCAGCCAGCGCCAGCAGGAAATCGTGATCAAGGCCGCGATCCTCGCACTGTTCGCCCTGCTGTTCACCTTCCTGCTAGCCCGTCGCCTGGCCACCAGCCTGTCCCGGCCGATCAGCGAGATGGGCCACGCGGTTCGCGCCATCCAACAGGGCGACTTCAACGCCCCCCTGCCAGTGGTCGACGACAGCGAACTGGGCCACCTGGCACGGCACATCAACAACCTCGCCAGCGCCCTCGATCAGGCCGCCCATGAACAACAGCAGGCCATGGGCCAGCTGATCCAGGCGCGCGAAGAGGCCGAGCAAGCCAACCGCGCCAAGTCCGACTTCCTGGCAATGATGAGCCACGAGCTGCGTACACCCATGAACGGCGTGCTGGGCATGCTGCAGTTGCTCGAAACCACCGAGATGACTGGCGAGCAGGCCGAATACACCGCCGTGGCCAGCGAATCCACAGGGCACTTGCTCAAGGTAATCAACGACATCCTCGACTTCTCGCGGATCGAGCGCGCGGCGCTGGAACTGGAGCACATCGAGTTCAACCTGGGCGACCTGATCACCAGCAGCGTGCAGTCGTTCCAGCACACCGCCCAGCAGCGCGACCTCGACCTGCGCCTGCAACTGCCCTGCGCCATGAACCAGCTTCAGGTGGTGGGCGACCCGACGCGGATCCGCCAGATCCTGTTGAACCTGGTGGGTAATGCGCTGAAATTCACCGAGCGAGGCGAGGTGGCCATCGACGCGCGCTGGCAGGTGCTCGACCGCCAACTGATCTGGCTGACCTGCACCGTGCGCGATACCGGCATCGGCATCGACAGCAACCGCCTGGAAATGATGTTCGTGGCCTTCCAGCAGGCCGACAACACCATCTCCCGACGCTACGGCGGTACCGGCTTGGGGCTGTCGATCGCCCGCACCCTGGCCGAACGGATGGGCGGCCAGCTGCGCGGCGAAAGCCGCGAAGGCCTGGGCTCGACCTTCACCCTGGAAATGCCGCTGGTACTGGCCAGCGCCACTTCCGTCCTGCCCGGCAGCACGCTAGTGGACAGCGCTGCGGCTGACGACGGCGGGCGGATCCTGCTGGTTGAGGACAATCCGGTCAATCAGAGCGTCATCGAAGCGATGCTGCGCAGCCTGGGTTTTGAGGTCAGCCTGGCCATGGACGGTGCCCAGGCGATCGACCTGGTCGGCCAGCAGCGTTTCGCCGCGGTGCTGATGGATTGCCGCCTGCCCCAGGTGGACGGATACGAGGCTACCCGTCGCATCCGCCTGCTGCCCCAGGCAGAAGGGCTGCCGATCATCGCCCTGACCGCCAGCGCGCTGCAGGGCGACCGTGAACGTTGCCTGGCCGCCGGAATGAACGATTACCTGAGCAAGCCATTCAAACGTACCGACCTGCAGCGCATCCTGCGGCGTTGGTTGCCCGGTCAGGCAGTTGCGACTGGCGATAAATGCTAAATTGCGGCAGTCTTAAGGACTGGACAGGACCGTCGCTGGGCCGGAAAATAACATTTCAGTGCACACCTGTACTTCTTTTGCCAGGTGCGCTGTGACTTTCACCACAACGCAATAGTCTACCTGTAGGCTGCCGCCTCGGATGCAAAGCGCTTCGGGCCGGCCGGGAAGATTCGTCCCCTGCCACAGGGGGTTATTGAGGAGCTCGCATGACCAAACAAAACGCCTTTACTCGGGAAGACCTGCTGCGCTGCAGTCGCGGTGAGCTGTTCGGCCCCGGTAATGCGCAACTGCCCGCCCCGAACATGCTGATGGTCGATCGCATCACCCATATCAGCGAGGAAGGCGGCAAGTTCGGCAAAGGTGAATTGGTCGCCGAGCTGGATATCAATCCAGACCTTTGGTTCTTCGCCTGCCACTTCGAAGGCGACCCGGTAATGCCAGGCTGCCTGGGCCTCGACGCCATGTGGCAATTGGTCGGCTTCTTCCTCGGCTGGCAGGGCCTGCCGGGCCGCGGTCGTGCGCTGGGTTCGGGCGAAGTGAAATTCTTCGGCCAGGTACTACCCACCGCCAAGAAAGTCACCTACAACATCCACATCAAGCGCGTCCTCAAGGGCAAACTGAACATGGCCATCGCCGATGGCTCGGTCAGCGTCGACGGCCGCGAGATCTACACCGCCGAAGGCCTGCGGGTCGGCGTGTTCACCTCCACTGACAATTTCTAAGGGTTATTCGCATGCGCCGCGTCGTTATCACTGGTCTGGGCATCGTATCGTGCCTGGGCAATGACAAAGAGACCGTCACCGAAAACCTGCGCAACAGCCGTCCGGGTATCCGTTACAACCCGGAATACAAGGAAATGGGGCTGCGTAGCCAGGTTTCCGGTTCCATCGACCTGAACCTCGAAGAGCTGATCGACCGCAAGGTCTACCGTTTCGTCGGCCATGCCGCAGCCTACGCCTACCTGGCGATGCAGGACGCGATCAAGGACTCTGGCCTGAGCGAAGAGCAGATCTCCAACCCGCGCACCGGCCTGGTGGCCGGCTCCGGCGGCGCTTCCACCCTGAACCAGATGGAAGCCCTGGACACCCTGCGCGAGAAAGGCGTCAAGCGCGTTGGTCCGTACCGCGTCACCCGCACCATGGGCAGCACCGTGTCGGCGTGCCTGGCCACCCCGTTCAAGATCAAGGGCATCAACTACTCGATCTCGTCGGCCTGCGCGACCTCTGCACACTGCATCGGCACCGCCATGGAGCAGATCCAGTGGGGCAAGCAGGACATCGTGTTCGCCGGCGGCGGTGAAGAAGAGCACTGGAGCCAGTCGTTCCTGTTCGATGCCATGGGCGCCCTGTCGACCAAGCGCAACGAAACCCCCGAACTGGCCTCGCGCGCCTACGACGCCGATCGTGACGGCTTCGTCATCGCCGGCGGCGGCGGCATGGTCGTGGTCGAAGAACTTGAGCACGCCCTGGCCCGTGGCGCCAAGATCTACGCAGAGATCGTCGGCTACGGCGCGACCTCCGATGGCTACGACATGGTCGCTCCAAGCGGCGAAGGCGCTATCCGCTGCATGCAGCAGGCGCTGTCCACCGTCGATACCCCGATCGACTATCTGAACACCCACGGCACCTCCACCCCGGTCGGCGACGTCGCCGAGATGAAGGGCGTACGTGAAGTGTTCGGCGACAAGGCACCGAAGATCAGCTCGACCAAGAGCCTGTCGGGTCACTCGCTGGGCGCCGCAGGCGTGCACGAGGCGATCTACTGCCTGCTGATGATGGAAAACAACTTCATCGCCGGCTCCGCCAACATCGACGAGCTGGATCCGGAAGTCGCGGACCTGCCGATCGTGCGCAAGACCGAAGACGCCAAGCTCACCACCGTGATGAGCAACAGCTTCGGCTTCGGCGGCACCAACGCCACCCTGGTGCTCAAGCGCTGGGAAGGCAAGTGATAGGCTGACACGCTGAACGAGAACGCCCGGACCTTGGTCCGGGCGTTTTTGTTTGTGCCCTGCCGGCCCTCATCGCGGGGCAAGCCCACTCCCACGCCATGGACTGCCCGCCAGGGTTGGATTGATGTCCAGTTTCTGGGGGCAGCCCACATCCACATGACCTTGAGCCGATGGCGTGGGAGCTGGCTTGCCCCGCGAGGGCCCTTACACCGAGAAGCGCTGCACCAGGGTATTGAGGTCCACCGCCAGCCGCGACAGGGCCTGGCTCGCTGCAGACGTCTGCTCGGCCCCCGCCGACGACTGATGCGCCAGGTCGCGGATGGTGGTCAGGTTACGGTCCACCTCCCGCGCCACCTGGGCCTGCTGCTCCGAGGCACTGGCGATCACCAGGTTGCGCTCGTTGATCTGGCCGATGGCCGCAGCGATCGCCTCCAGCGCCTGGCCCGCGGCATGGGCCCCGTCCAGGGTCGAACGGGCCTGGGCATCGCTATGCTGCATGCCCTGCACCGCCCGCTCGGCACCGCTACGGATGGCCACGATCATCTGCTCGATCTCCTGCGTCGAGGTCTGCGTACGGTGAGCCAACGCCCGCACCTCGTCGGCGACCACGGCGAATCCTCGCCCGGCTTCGCCGGCGCGCGCTGCCTCGATGGCAGCGTTGAGCGCCAGCAGGTTGGTCTGCTCGGCGATCGAGCCGATGACATCCAGCACCTTGCTGATGTCGTGCACCTGCTGGGCCAACTGCCCCACCTCCTCGGCGTTGCCCGCCACGCCACTGGCCAATGCCTCGATGGCAGTGACCGTGGCCTGCACCTGCTCGCGCCCGCGGCGAGCGATCTGGTCTGACTCACGCGAAGCCTCGGAGGTAGCCACCGCGTTGCTCGCCACCTCCTCCACTGCCACAGTCATCTGGTTAACCGCAGTGGCGGCTTGCTCGATTTCCATGCTTTGTTGCTGCAGGCCACGGGTCGCGTCCTCAGTGACCGCGCTCAGTTCTTCGGAAGCCGAGGCCAACTGGTTGGCCGAGTCTGAGATTCTCCCAATGGTCTCGCGCAGGCTCTGCTGCATGCTCTTGAGGGCTGCCAGCAAGCGTGCTGGCTCATCGTCGCCCTGCACGGTGATCTGCGGTGTGAGGTCGCCGGTGGCGACCGTCTCGGCAACCCTCAGCGACTGACCTAGCGGCCGCACGATGCTGCGGGTCAAAGCCAGGGCGAGCACCACAGTCAGGCTCAGGGCAATCACCAGCAACACGCCGACCCAAACTTTCGCACCGTTGTACACAGCCTCGGCCATGTCGGTGGCTGAGTTGGCCTGATGGTTGTTCAGCTCGATCAACTCGTTGAGGGTCGCAGTCATCTGATCGGCCAACTGGTTCATCTCGCCGTTGACCAGCGTCGCCGCCGCCTGGACATGCCCATCGGTGGCCAGTTGTACGACTTGCCCTTGCAAGGTCATGTATTGGCGCTCGAGAACCTGGTAGCGATCGAACAACGTCCGCTCTTCAGGAAGCACGATCAAGGCATCGTAGTGACTCTGCGCCTTGCTCAGGCCGCCCTTGACCTCGTCTATGCGAGCACGGTTCTGCTGCTGGGCAACCGGGTCGGTATTGACCAACAACCGCAAGGTCAAGGCGCGGATGCGTAACATGTCCTGGGTCATGCTGCCCACCGAGATCACGCTCGGCAGCCAGTTGTTGTCCACCTGCTCGGACTGCTGGCGCATATTGGTCATCTGTTGCAATGCGAAGCCACCCAGCGCCACCACCAGCAGCGCCATGATGCCAAAGCCAAGCCCAGCGCGCGGCGCTATATTCAAGCGTCTCAAGCTCATTTCCAGGATCCCTCCCAAGCGTGATAGTCCGTTGCTTAAAAAAGGTATCGGGCCACATGGAAATTGCGTAAGACGAAAAGGCGATATCAAAACGACATCTGCTCATGAAACTCGCTATTTCGTGCGTTTTGGCAGCAGCTCAATAAAATTTTTCCTGCTCACCCGCTCTGCCACCGCTTCGGGCAAGGCATCGAGGAATGGATCGAAAGCGTGCATCTGCTCGCCGATGCTGCCAAAGCGCCCCACCACATCGGACCCGAGCATAAAGCGCTCGGGAAAGCGCACGACCAACTCGACCCAGTCCTGGCGTGGCACGCCCTGCTCATCCAGCAGATAGGGCTCAAGCACGCTCCAGGACAGGTCCACGTACAGGTTGGGATAGTCCTCGAGCAATCGGTTGAGCACCGGCAGGAGAAAGTCCATGCGCTCCTGGTGCCGGTGAATCTCCATGCTGCTGCCGGCATGGGCCCAGATGAAGCGGGTATGCGGGTGGTTACGCAACGGCTCTTCGATTTCCGCCAAGTAGAGTGGGTTGCGCTCGCGCTTGGAGGTGATGTTCGAGTGCAGCAACACCGGCAGGTCGCGCTCGGCAGCCAGGTGATAGATGCGGGTCATGGCCTCGTTGTTGGCGCGAGGCGTGTCGCCGCTGGTCAGGGCGGTGAGGTCGTCATGGCGGGTAAATACCTCGCCGATGCCCTGCCACAACCCCGGATAAAGCTCGAGCATGCGCTCGATATGGCTGACGGCGTTCTTGTCCACCGGGTTGAAGCCGGTGAGAAACGGGTGGAAACGCCTGCGCTGCTCAGCAGGCAGCTTTTCCAGAGCGGCGGCGACGTACAGGTCGGTGGCGCTGTACCAGTAGGCATCGGCATCGTCGCCGGCGTAGTAGCGCGGACGCTTGGGTTCGTCCTCGTGCCATTTCTTCGCCACCGGGATGCCGGAGATCATCGACTGCTCCACCCCGGCCTCGTCCATGGCCTTGAGCAAGGCCGGCATGCCTTCGGTTTCCTGGAAGAAATCCACGTAGTGCAGATGGGCGTCGCTGTAGCGGTAGTCGCGGGCTTGCGCAGTGTCGAACAGACTTGCACTCAACAGCAGGCAGGCCAATGTGCGGGCAATCATCTCAGGCTCCTTTGCCGGTACCGCAAGAGTAGACCGGGCAGCGCTCGCGACGGTTCAGCCACGGACGGCAAAACGCTATGCTTGCAGGCATCCCTCAAGGAGTGTCGCCATGAGCAGCCCCCTGGTCATCCGCCCACGCGCCGAATCGGTCGAGGGCCAGCCGATCCTGCGCCCGCTGCCCTCGGCGCAGTGCCGCAGCGTAGGCCCTTTCGTGTTCTTCGACCATATGCTGGAAACCGACTACGCGCCGGGTCATGGCATGGACATTCGCCAGCACCCTCATATTGGCCTTTCCACCCTCACCTACCTGTTCGAGGGTGAAATCCAGCACAAGGACAGCCTCGGCTCGGACCAGCGCGTGCGCCCAGGAGACGTCAGCTGGATGACCGCCGGAGCGGGCGTGGCGCATGTCGAGCGCACGCCGGCCGAGGTGTTCGAGCGCGGCTCGCGGCTGCATGGGCTGCAGGTCTGGCTGGCCTCGCCGAAGTCCGACGAGCAGGGCCCGGCAAGCTACAGTCATCATCCGGCCGACAGCCTGCCGGCCAGTGACAGCCTCGGCGTGCGGATCCGCATGATCGCCGGCACAGGCTTCTGCCTGGCCTCACCGGTACCGGTGCTCTCCCCCACGCTCTACGCCCATGTGCACATGCAGGCGGCCACCACCCTGATCGTGCCGACGGAACACGTGCAGCGCGCGCTGTATCTGCTCGAAGGTGAGTTGCTGCTGGATAACGAGGACGTCGAGCCATGCAGCCTGGTGGTGCTACCCGAGGGCGAAGTCGTGAGCTTGTATGCCGAAGATGAGTGCCAGCTGGTGCTGATCGGCGGCGCGCCGCTAGACGGACCGCGGCGGATGAACTGGAACTTCGTCGCCAGTGACCCGGGATTGATAGAAGCGGCACGGGCGCGCTGGGCGGCTGGGGATTGGCCGGTGGTGCCGGGAGAAAGCGGGCGGATCGAACTGCCGCGCTGATTGGGGCCGCTTGGCGGCCCCTGAGCCTTCAGCTTGCGAACACTTCCTTGAGCAAGTTATGCATCGAGCGGAATGCCCGCTCCGAGGTGCGCCGGTCGTACTGCATCTTGCCCGGCACATTGGCGTTCGGATCGGTGAACGAGTGCACCGCCCCGCCATAGCTGAGCAACTGCCAGTCAACCTTGGCAGCATTCATCTCTTCTTCGAAGGCTGGCAACTGTTCCCTTGGCACCAATGGGTCGGAGGCACCATGCAGCACCAGCACCGAACCCTTGATGCGCTTGGCATCCTCGGGGTTCGGGGTATCCAGCGTGCCGTGGAACGACACCGCTGCCCTCAGATCGGCGCCGGTGCGGGCAAGCTCCAGGGCACAGCAGCCGCCAAAGCAGAAACCGAACGTCGCGACCTTGCCTGGCTCGAGCAGCGCCTTGGACTGCCCGAGCAATTGCGCCAACGCTTCCTGCATGCGCTTGCGAAGTTCGGCGCGGTCGTTCTTCAGCGGCATCATCGCCGTACCGGCTTCGTCAGCATTGGACGGCCGCACCGACTGGCCATACAAGTCGGCAATCAGCACCACATAGCCTTGCTCGGCCACTTCCTTGGCGATACGTTCGGCGCCCTCGCCGATACCCATCCAGTTCGGCGCCATCACCAGGCCCGGCTGCGGCAGCGCGCCCGGGGCGTAGACCAGGCGGCTTTCGTAAGCCTTGCCTGACAGGTGATAAACCAACGACTCGACGATGACCTTGCTCATTCAGCTCTCCTTGGGCGTTCACGGGTCAGGACAGGATAGATGTATTCGTGGCAACGGCAGACATGAAAAAGCCCGCCGAAGCGGGCTTTTCTTGCCTCAGGTCAAGCCGACAGCTCGACCAGCAGCTTGTTGAGACGGCGTACGTAGGCCGCCGGATCCTTCAAGCTGTCACCGGCCGCCAGGGCCGCCTGGTCGAACAGGATGTGCGAAAGCTCGGCGAAGCGGTCTTCACTCTGCTCGCCATCGAGCTTCTCGATCAGCGGGTGGCTCGGGTTGAACTCGAAGATCGGCTTGGACTCCGGCACCTTCTGCCCGCTGGCCTCGAGGATCTGGCGCATCTGCAAGCCCAGGTCCTGTTCACCGATGGCCAGGATCGCCGGCGAGTCGGTCAGGCGGTGCGAGACACGCACCTCGGCAACGCTGTCACCCAGCGCGCCCTTGAGACGCTCGACCAGGCCTTCCTTGTCCTTGGCGACTTCTTCCTGGGCCTTCTTGTCCTCTTCGGAGTCCAGACTTCCCAGGTCCAGGTCGCCGCGGGCGACGTCGACGAAGGCCTTGCCGTCGAACTCGTTGAGGTAGCTCATCAGCCACTCGTCGATGCGGTCGGTGAGCAGCAGCACTTCGATGCCTTTCTTGCGGAAGACTTCCAGGTGCGGGCTGTTCTTGACCTGGGCGTAGGATTCGCCGGTAAGGAAGTAGATCTTGTCCTGGCCTTCCTTGGCGCGGGCCAGGTAGTCGGCCAGGGCGACGCTCTGCTCGCCGCTGTCGTCATGGGTGGAGGCGAAGCGCAGCAGGCTGGCGATCTTCTCCTTGTTGGCGAAGTCCTCGGCCGGGCCTTCCTTGAGCACCTGACCGAAGTTTTTCCAGAAGCCCTTGTACTGCTCGGGTTCGTTCTTCGCCAGTTTCTCCAGCATGTCCAGCACACGCTTGGTCAGCGCGGTCTTCATCGAGTCGATGATCGGGTCTTTCTGCAGGATCTCGCGGGAAACGTTCAGCGACAGGTCGTTGGAGTCGACCACGCCCTTGATGAAGCGCAGGTACAGCGGCAGGAACGACTCTGCCTGGTCCATGATGAACACGCGCTGCACGTACAGTTTCAGGCCGCGTGGCGCTTCGCGCTGATACAGGTCGAACGGCGCGCGGGCCGGCACGTACAGCAGCGAGTTGTACTCGAGCTTGCCTTCGACCTTGTTGTGGCTCCAGGCCAGCGGGTTCTCGAAGTCATGGCCGATGTGCTTGTAGAACTCCTGGTACTCCTCGTCCTTCACCTCGGTGCGCGAACGGGTCCACAGGGCGCTGGCGCGGTTGACGGTTTCCCATTCCTGCTCCGGCTTTTCCTCGCCTTCGGCGGCCTCGGCCTGCTCCTTGGGCAGCTCGATCGGCAGGGCGATGTGGTCGGAGTACTTCTTGACCACGTTGCGCAGACGCCAGCCATCGGCGAATTCATCCTCGCCCTTCTTCAGGTGCAGGACGATGCGGGTACCGCGCTGCGGCTTGTCGATGGTGGCGACTTCAAACTCGCCCTCGCCTTTGGATGACCAGTGCACGCCCTCGGCGGCCGGCAGGCCGGCGCGACGGCTGAACACGTCGACCTTGTCGGCGACAATGAACGCGGAGTAGAAGCCCACACCGAACTGACCGATCAGGTGCGAGTCCTTTTTCTGGTCACCGGTGAGGTTCTTCATGAAGTCGGCGGTACCGGACTTGGCAATGGTACCCAGGTGCGCGATCACGTCTTCGCGGCTCATGCCGATGCCGTTGTCCTCGAGGGTAACGGTGTTGGCAGCCTTGTCGAAGCTGAGGCGGATCTTCAGGTCGGCGTCGCCTTCGAGCAGCTCAGGCTTGGCCAGGGCCTCGAAGCGCAGCTTGTCAGCGGCGTCGGAGGCGTTGGAGATCAGCTCGCGCAGGAAGATCTCCTTGTTCGAATACAGGGAATGGATCATGAGGTGCAGCAGTTGCTTTACCTCGGTCTGAAAGCCCAGGGTTTCTTTTTGAGTCTCCACACTCATGGTCTTCAAAACTCCAATCTGTTGGTTGGTGACGCCTGGCGGCCAGCGGGCCGTTTTGATGGCGGATGTCCAGCAGATGGGGGCAGCCCTGACTATTTCAAGGGCTTTTCCGGTTCAATCTTGAAATGCGCGCGTGCCGTGGCGATCGGGGTGTCGCGATCGCCCTGCCAGGCGGTAATGGCGACGTTGGTCACCCGTCGCCCCTGGCGCCACAGCTGGCACTGGGCGTAGGTATCGCGGTAAAGGCCAGCACGCAGGTAGTCGATGGAAAAATCGATGATCTTCGGAATGCTCGCGCTTTCGCTGTAGATCAGCAGGTAGAGCGCCGCGGACAGCTCCATGAACCCGGCGATCACGCCGCCATGGATGGCCGGCAGCAACGGGTTGCCGATATTGTCCGGATTGGCCGGCAGACGGAACAGCAGGTCTTCGCCCTGGCGCTCGCATTCGATACCGATCAATCCGGCATAGGGGATCAACGCCAGCAAGGGCTGGTAATCACCCCGGGCGTGGGCCTGGTTCAGTTGCTGGCGGATATCGCTGGGGATCACGTGCGGCGCTCCTTGAGGCTGTTACCGAAGCGGATGCCGCCTTTGACGTCCTGCCCCAGGCGCATGAAGGTGCCGACTACCTGGCAGATCGGTTGCGCAGGGTCATCCTGGTAGGCTGTCCCCCGGGTGAAGATGACATCGCGGGTCACACGGTAGCACTGGGCATGGCCATGGATGTCCTTGCCCGCCTCGGCCGGGTGCATGTAGTCGATGCGTAGGTCCAAGGTCGGACATACCTCGAAGCTGGGCAGCGCGCAGAGCGTAGCCATGCCGCACGTGGTGTCCATCAGCGTGGTCAGCACACCACCATGCACCGCGCCATTCTGCGGATTGCCGACAATGGCCGGCGACCAGGGCAGCACCAGGGTCATGCCATCGGCGTCGGCATGCTGCACCCGCATCTGTAGTACCTGGCAATGTTTCAATGCCGACAGAAAGCGCTCGGCCATCGCCATCAATGGAGTCTCGTTCATTGTCCGCCGCCGCATAAAATGGGTAAAAAGTCTATATAGGCCAGGCAGTTATATATCTGTAACCTGCGTTGAACTTATTCGCCGGCAGGGTACTCGAAGGAACATACAAAGTTATTCCACCCAGGAGAAACACCCCATGCGTAAACCTTTTGCTTTTGCTCTGATGCTGGCCGCTGCCATGGGCCTGGCTGCTTGCGATAAAGCGAGCGAAGACAAAGCCCAGGACGCACAGCAACATGCCGAGCAAGCCCAAGAGAAGATGGGCGAAGCTCAGGATAAGATGAACGACGCCGCCAAGGAAAACGCCGAAGCCGCCAAAGATCAGGCCGAAGCGCAGCAGAAGGCCGCCGAGGAAGCTGCGCCTTCCACGCCAGCGCCGACCACTGCACCTGCCGAGCCAGCCAAGCAGTAATCGAGCGACATAAAGAAACCCGACACTGTCGGGTTTTTTTATATCTGTCATTTAACGCTGAAAGGCTTCAGCTTGCACTGTCGGAAGTGTCCCTGCTCGCCTCTACCGGTGCACTTTCGGTGGGCGTGAACACCATCACTTCCAGTACATGGGAATGAAACTCACGGCGATACAGAATGAACACCACGCCCACGCTCATGGCCATGAACAGCCAGGGGCTGATGAACCAGCTCAACATGGCCATGCCGAAGTAATACGAGCGCAACCCCAGGTTGAACTGGTTGGCGGCCAGCGACAGCACCCGCGCCGCCCGGGAGGCGAAAGCCTTGCGTTCCAGTTCGTTGACCTGACGTTCGCCTATCATCGGCGCCGAGCCCACCAATACTGCGGCGAAGTTGTATTGACGCATACACCAGCTGAACGTGAAGAACGCATAGACGAACACCGTCGCCAGGCACAGCAGCTTGATTTCTGACATGCCTTGGGACGCCTGCTGTACCAGCGGCAGGTCGGCCAGCAGCGACAACGCGCGGTCGGACGCACCGAGCACGGTGAGGATGCCGGCAAGAATGATCAGGGTGCTGGAGGCGAAGAACGATGCATTGCGCTCCAGGTTGCCTATCACGCTGGCATCGGCGATGCGGTTGTCGCGCAGCAGCATGCGGCGCATCCAATCCTCGCGGTAAAGGTGCAACACGCTGGCCAGGCACGCGGTGTCGCGCCCCTTCCAGGTGGCATAGCGGGTGTAGCCGCCCCAGCAGATGGCGAACCAGCAGACGGCCAGGAGGTTGCCAAGGTTGTTTTGGATGAAGGTCATGCAGGAATCCCTTAAAGAGAAACAGACCGGTGTTCGACGCCCGGATTCGTTAAAAGATACGCCATCGCGCGCTAGCGTCGGTCCAGGCCACAAAAAACCCCGCGCCTTTCGGCAGCGGGGTCTCGATAACCACCTTTGACGGGGGCCCTTTGGCTTTTGGCCAGCGCCCCGTCCATCAGGTTTCAATCCATCAGGCCAGCGCCTCGCGCGGCTTGCCCAGCATGCGGTCGCAGACCACGGCGACAGCCAGGGTCACCACCGAAGGCACCAGCCAGGCCATGCCTTCGTTGCTGAACGGCAGGTGAGCCAGGGCGTCAGGCAGTGCGTGGGCGAAGCTGCTGCCCTTGATGGCGTCGACAACGCCGAACACCAGCGACACCAGCATGACCGGCGCCAGGATGCGGGTTGGCGAGTTCCACAGGTCCTTCACGAAGCTCAGGCCCACGACCACGATGCACGGCGGATAGATCGCCGTCAGCACGGGAATCGAGAACATGATCAGCTTGGTCAGGCCCAGGTTGGAGATCACCAGCGAGAAACCAGCCAGGATCACCACCAGCGCACGGTACGACAGCGGCAGGATCTGGCTGAAGTATTCGGCACAGGCGCAGGTCAGACCCACGGCGGTGACCAGGCAGGCCAGCGCGATCAGTACCGCCAGGAAACCACTGCCCAGCGAACCGAAGGTGTGCTGCACATAGGCATGCAATACCATCGCACCGTTGGTGGCATCGGCTGCGATGTCATGACTGCCCGCGCCGAGGCGGAACAGGCTGACATACACCAGGACCAGACCCAGGCCGGCAATCAGGCCCGCAATGATGGCATAGCGGGTGATCAGCTTCGGCGACTCGACACCACGCGAACGGATGGCATTGACGATGACGATACCGAAGACCAGTGCCCCCAGCGTGTCCATGGTCAGGTAACCATCGGAGAAACCTTTGGAGAACGCAGCGGCGGCGTAGGCAGGCTGGGCCTCACCGATGGTGCCGGCCGGCAATGCGAACGCCGCGATGCCCAGCACAGCCAGGGCGATGATCTTCAACGGCGCGAGGAAACGCCCTACGGTGTCGAGCAGCTTGCCCGGGTACATGGACACGGCCAGGACCACCGCGAAGTACACCACGCTGTAAATGAGCAGAGCGAGCGGGCTTTCACCGGTCAGCGGTGCCACGCCCACTTCGAACGACACGGTCGCAGTGCGCGGGGTGGCGAACAGCGGGCCGACCGAGAGGTAGCACACCGCCGCCAGCAGGCCGCCGAAGAACTTGCCGATCGGGCTGCTCAGGGCATCCATGCCGCCACCGACCTTGGCCAGGGCGATCACGGTGATGACCGGCAGGCCCACGGCGGTGACCAGGAAGCCGAGTGCGGCCATCCATACGTTCGGGCCAGACTGCAGGCCGACGATAGGTGGGAAGATGATGTTGCCGGCGCCTACGAAAAGCGCAAACGTCATAAAGCCAAGCGCCAGGATATCCTGGCCTTTTAACACTTTCATTTAAGGAAATACCACACTGCTGAAATCGGGAGTCGGAGGGGATTTCCCATAGGATGAAGGGAAATGCTGCCCGGCTTGGTGAGCCAGACCCGTTTAGCGTGTCGTTCCCTTTTGGGGTACGGGCACAGAGTGAACGCGTAGCCTACCTGTTTTGCCTGACAAACGCACTGGCACAGTGCTGCTTGTCCGATGTGCGTATGTGTTTGTCGTCTTGTTGAACGTGTTCAGCGACAATTTATTGCGTATTCAAACGAATGTCTGGTTGAAAATCCTGATAGCGACCATCGGAATTTCCGAAGGTGTGCAGCCCCATCTTCCAAGCGATCCCCGTTAACGACAAAGGCCACCCGAAGGTGGCCTTTGTGCGCGTGGGGGGTATTGCGTGTTACTTACTTCTTGACTTCCCAGCCAGTCAGCTCGGCCAGAGCCTTGCCGATGTCAGCCAGGGAACGCACGGTTTTCACACCAGCGTCCTGCAGGGCGGCGAACTTCTCGTCCGCAGTACCCTTGCCACCGGAGATGATGGCGCCAGCGTGGCCCATGCGCTTGCCAGCAGGTGCGGTAACACCGGCGATGTAGGAAACGACAGGCTTGGTCACGTTGGCCTTGATGTAGGCCGCGGCTTCTTCTTCAGCGGAACCGCCGATTTCACCGATCATGACGATCGCTTCGGTCTTCGGGTCTTCCTGGAACAGCTTCAGGATGTCGATGAAGTTGGAGCCCGGGATCGGGTCACCGCCGATGCCGACGCAGGTCGACTGGCCGAAGCCGGCGTCGGTGGTCTGCTTGACAGCTTCATAGGTCAGGGTGCCGGAACGCGAAACGATACCGACCTTGCCTGGCAGGTGGATGTGACCTGGCATGATGCCGATCTTGCACTCGCCCGGAGTGATCACGCCTGGGCAGTTCGGGCCGATCAGGGTCACGCCCAGCTCGTCGCACTTGACCTTGGCGTCCAGCATGTCGAGGGTAGGGATACCCTCGGTGATGCAGACGATCAGCTTGATGCCACCGAAGGCGGCTTCCAGGATCGAGTCCTTGCAGAAAGGAGCCGGTACGTAGATGACCGACGCGTCAGCGCCGGTAGCTTCCACAGCTTCTTTCACGGTGTTGAACACCGGCAGGCCCAGGTGGGTGGTGCCACCCTTGCCCGGGGTGACGCCGCCGACCATCTTGGTGCCGTAGGCGATGGCTTGTTCGGAGTGGAAGGTACCCTGCGAGCCGGTGAAGCCCTGGCAGATGACTTTGGTGTCTTTATTGATCAGGACGCTCATTACTTGCCCTCCGCAGCTTTGACAACTTGTTGAGCAGCGTCGGTCAGGCTGGTTGCCGCAATGATGTTCAAACCGCTTTCTGCCAGTACTTTAGCGCCCAGTTCGGCGTTGTTGCCTTCAAGGCGAACGACGACCGGAACCTTGACGCCGACCTCTTTCACCGCGCCAATGATGCCTTCGGCAATCATGTCGCAGCGAACGATGCCGCCGAAGATGTTGACCAGTACGGCCGCGACATTGCTGTCGGACAGGATGATCTTGAACGCTTCGGTAACGCGCTCTTTGGTAGCGCCGCCGCCAACGTCGAGGAAGTTGGCAGGCTTGCCGCCGTGCAGGTTGACGATGTCCATGGTACCCATGGCCAGGCCGGCACCGTTGACCATGCAGCCGATGTTGCCTTCGAGGGCAACGTAGTTCAGTTCGAACTTGGCGGCGTGGGCTTCACGGGCGTCATCCTGCGACGGATCGTGGAAGGTCTTCAGCTTCGGCTGACGGTACATGGCGTTGGCGTCGATGTTGATCTTGGCATCGAGGCAGTGCAGATCGCCATCGGCCTTGATCACCAGCGGGTTCACTTCCAGCAGGGCCAGATCGTGATCCTTGAACAGCTTGGCCAGGCCTACGAAGATCTTGGCGAACTGCTGAACTTGCTTGCCTTCCAGGCCCAGCTGGAACGCCAGCTCGCGACCCTGGAACGGCTGGGCACCGACCAGTGGATCGATGGTGGCCTTGAGGATCTTCTCAGGAGTGTCGTGAGCGACTTTCTCGATGTCCACGCCACCTTCGGTGGAGGCCATGAACACGATGCGGCGGCTCGAACGGTCGACTACAGCGCCCAGGTAGAGCTCTTTGGCGATGTCAGTGCAGGACTCGACCAGGATCTTGGAAACTGGCTGACCATTGGCGTCGGTCTGGTAGGTAACCAGGTTCTTGCCAAGCCACTGTGCAGCGAACGCCTTGGCGTCTTCCTTGCTGCGAACCAGCTTGACGCCGCCCGCTTTACCGCGACCACCGGCGTGGACCTGGGCTTTTACAACCCACTCGGAACCGCCGATCTTGTCGCAGGCTTCTGCTGCAGCTTCAGGGGTGTCGACTGCGAAACCCTTGGAAACTGGCAGGCCGTACTCAGCGAACAGCTGCTTACCCTGATACTCGTGAAGATTCATGCTTTTTACCGTCTTCGTTAGGTACTGCGCTTCGGCGCTGCGCCATTACTGGCGCCGCACCACCTGTGACCGTTGACCCTGGGTTTTCCCATGTGATCCGGTCCGGCGGACGTTCCGCGGTGAGTCTTGCACGCAAGACCCACGACGGGCAGCCCGCCGTGGTTTCTTATAATTAACGCTTCTTACGGTTGGCGACGTGAATGGCACCGCCATTCACCGCCAGCGCTGCTTCATGCAGCGCTTCGGACAGGGTCGGATGGCTGAAGACCATCATGCCCAGATCCTCGGCACTGGTGCCGAATTCCATTGCGATCGCGCCTTGCTGGACCAGCTCGGCAGCGGATGGGCCGATCACATGTACACCCAGCACACGATCGGTTTTAGCATCGGCGATGACCTTGACGAAACCACCGGTATCGTTGGCTGCCATCGCACGGCCGCTGGCCGCGAACGGGAAGGTGCCCACGTTAACCTCAACGCCTTCGGCTTTCAACGCCTGTTCGGTCTTGCCGACCCACGCGATCTCCGGGTGGGTGTAGATGACGGAAGGAATCAGGTCATAGTTCATCTGGGCTTTGTGGCCCTTGATGCGCTCGACGACCATGATGCCCTCTTCCGAGGCCTTGTGCGCCAGCATCATGCCGCGCACCACGTCGCCGATGGCGAACACGCCAGGAACGCTGGTGGCGCAGTGATCGTCAACGAAGATGTAGCCACGCTCGTCAATGGTCACACCGCTGTCGGCGGCCAGCAGGTCGGTGGTCACCGGGCGACGGCCGACCGCGACGATCAGCTTGTCGAAGGTGATCTTCTGCTCGCCTTCGGCATTGGTGTAGGTAACTTCGACTTCGTCGCCGTTGACTTTCGAGCCGGTGACGCGAGCGCCCAGCTTGATGTCCAGGCCTTGCTTGGTCAGGGTCTTCTGGGCCTCTTTCGACACGGCAGTGTCGGCAGCCATCAGGAAGGTGTCCAGGGCCTCGAGCACGGTGACTTCGGCACCCAGGCGCGCCCAGACCGAACCCAGTTCCAAGCCGATAACGCCGGCACCGATGACGCCCAGGCGCTTAGGAACCGATTGGAATTCCAGTGCGCCGGTGGAGTCGACGATGACTTTCTGGTCGACCGGAGCCGGAGGAATATCGATCGGGCGCGAGCCGGAAGCCAGGATCACGTTCTCGGCTTCGATGACTTCGGTAGTGCCGTCAGCCTTGGTAACTTCGACTTTCTTGCCGGCCAGCAGCTTGCCGTGGCCCTGGATCGAAGTGACGCCGTTGGCCTTGAACAGGGTGGCAACACCGCCGGTCAGGTTCTTGACGATGCCGGCCTTGCGGCCAACCATCGCGGCGACGTCCATCTTCACTTCACCCGTGGAGATACCGTGGACGTTGAAGCTCTCTTTGGCTTCCTTGTACTTCCAGGAGCTGTCCAGCAGTGCCTTGGAAGGAATGCAACCTACGTTCAGGCAGGTGCCGCCCAGGGCCAGCTTGCCCTCGGCGTCGGTGTATTTCTCGATACAGGCAGTCTTCAGACCGAGTTGGGCAGCCTTGATGGCGGCAACATAGCCGCCAGGACCTGCACCAATCACCACTACGTCGAATTTCTGGGTCATAAAAGATTCCTTATCAGCTACAAGCTACAAGCCGCGTACCGCACGGCCCCGTCTCTTGAAGAACGGGGCCGGCGGCGCGCAGCTAGTTGATTAGATGTCCAGCAGCAGGCGAGACGGATCTTCCAGCAGGTTCTTGATGGTCACCAGGAAGGTTACCGCTTCCTTGCCGTCGATCAGGCGGTGGTCATAAGACAGCGCCAGGTACATCATCGGACGGATCACGACCTGGCCATTGATGGCCATCGGGCGCTGGATGATGTTGTGCATACCCAGGATCGCGGCCTGCGGCGGGTTGACGATCGGGGTCGACATCATCGAGCCGAAGGTACCACCGTTGGTGATGGTGAAGGTACCGCCGGTCATCTCTTCGATGGCCAGCTTGCCGTCACGGGCCTTCTTGCCGAAGGTGGCGATGCCGTTCTCGATCTCAGCCAGGCTCATCGACTCGGCATTACGCAGTACCGGCACCACCAGGCCACGGTCGCTGGACACGGCGACGCCGACGTCGGCATAACCGTGGTAGACAATGTCGTTGCCGTCGATCGAGGCGTTGACTGCCGGGAAGCGCTTGAGCGCCTCGGTGGCGGCCTTGACGAAGAACGACATGAAGCCCAGGCGCACGCCGTTGTGGGTCTTCTCGAACAAGTCCTTGTACTTCGAACGCAGGGCCATGACCTCGGTCATGTCGACTTCGTTGAAGGTGGTCAGCATCGCCATGTTCGACTGGGCTTCGACCAGACGCTCGGCAATCTTGGCGCGCAGACGGGTCATCGGCACGCGCTTCTCGGTACGGTCGCCGGCGGCAACGACAACCGGGGCAGCGGCGGCTGCGGCGGCAGGCTTGGCCGCTGGAGCCGGGGCGGACTTCTTGTTGGCGACGGCGGCAACGACGTCTTCCTTGGTGATGCGACCGCCCTTGCCGGTGCCGGCAACGGTAGCCAGGTCGATGCCGTTCTCTTCGGCCAGCTTGCGCGCAGCCGGGGCGGCAACCGGGTCGTCTTCACCAGCGTCGGCGGCAGCGGCGGCTGGAGCGGCAGCGGCCGGGGCAGCAGCCGGAGCAGCGGCGGCAGCGCCGCCCTCCACGATCGAACCCAGCACTTCGTCGGACAGGACGGTGTCGCCCTCGCCCTTGACGATGGCGCCCAGCACGCCGTCGGCAGTGGCCAGGACTTCAAGGACGACCTTGTCGGTTTCGATGTCGACGATCAGCTCGTCACGCTTGACGGCGTCGCCCGGCTGCTTGTGCCAGGTGGCAACGGTGCCATCGGCAACCGATTCCGGGAAGGTTGGGGCTTTGATCTCGATAGCCATTATCTGTGTTTCCTTAAATTCGGTTTCAGGTGCGCGAAGGCGTTAGACGGTGAACGCGTCTTGCAGCAGTTTTTCCTGCTGCTCGGCGTGCTTCGATGCGTAACCACAGGCTGGCGCGGCGGAAGCGTCGCGGCCGGCGTATTCCAGAACCAGTGCCTTGTTGTGGCGGCCCAGGATACGGCGCATGTGATGCTGGCTGCTGTACCAGGCGCCCTGGTTCATCGGCTCTTCCTGACACCACACTGCATGCTTGAGGTTGGTGTAAGGCGCCAGGATTTCGACCAGGTCGTCCTCAGGGAACGGATACAGCTGCTCGATACGCACGATGGCGATGTCTTCGCGGCCTTCGGCACGGCGTTTTTCCAGCAGGTCGTAGTAGACCTTGCCACCGCACAGGACCAGACGCTCGACCTTGGCCGGATCGAGGTTGTCGATTTCCGGGATCACGGTCTGGAACGAACCTTCGGCCAGATCTTCCAGCGTCGAGATGGCCAGCTTGTGGCGCAGCAGCGACTTCGGCGTCAGCACGATCAGCGGTTTGCGCAGCGGACGGATGACCTGGCGACGCAGCAGGTGGTAGATCTGGGCCGGGGTGGTCGGCACGCAAACCTGGATGTTGTGCTCGGCGCACAGCTGCAGGTAACGCTCCAGACGCGCGGAGGAGTGCTCCGGACCTTGCCCTTCATAACCGTGTGGCAGCAGCATGGTCAGACCGCACAGGCGGCCCCACTTGTGCTCACCGCTGGTGATGAACTGGTCGATCACCACTTGCGCACCGTTGGCGAAGTCGCCGAACTGGGCTTCCCAGATCACCAGCGCGTTCGGCGTGGTGGTCGAGTAGCCGTATTCGAAGGCCAGCACGGCTTCTTCCGAAAGGAAGGAGTCGTACAGTTCGAAGCGCGGCTGGCCCGGGAACAGGTTCTTCAGCGGTACGTAGGTGCTGGCGTCCTTCTGGTTGTGCAGCACCGCGTGACGGTGCGAGAAGGTGCCACGGCCGATGTCCTGGCCGGTCATGCGGATCGGGTGCCCTTCGAACTGCAGGGTGGCGTAGGCCATGGTCTCGGCGTAGCCCCAGTTGATCGGCAAGCCACCGGCCTGCATCTTCTGGCGATCTTCGTAGATCTTGGCGACCTGACGCTGGACGACGAAGCCTTCTGGAAGCTCCAGCAGCTTGGCCGACAGTTCCTGCAGGGTCTTGAGGTCGAAGCGGGTGTCATGACGCGCGGTCCAGGCATGGCCCAGGTAGGGACGCCAGTCGACGAACAGCTCGCGGTTCGGCTCCTTGACCAGGCTCTTGACTACATGCAGGCCGTTGTCCAGGGCGTTGCGATACTCGTCGATCTTGGCCTGGGCGCGTTCGGCATCGATGCGGCCGGCGCTGATCAGTTGCTCGGCGTACAACTCACGGGTGGTGCGCTGCTTGCTGATCTGCTGGTACATGAGCGGCTGGGTGCCGTTCGGCTCGTCGGCCTCGTTGTGGCCGCGGCGGCGGTAGCAGACCAAGTCGATGACCACATCACGCTTGAACTGCATGCGGTAATCGATGGCCAGCTGGGTGACGAACATCACCGCTTCAGGATCGTCGCCGTTCACGTGCAGGATCGGCGCCTGGATCATCTTGGCAACGTCGGTGGCGTACTCGGTTGAACGCGCGTCGAGCGGATTGCTGATGGTGAAGCCGACCTGGTTGTTGATCACGATGTGCACGGTGCCGCCGGTCTTGAAACCGCGGGTCTGCGACATCTGGAAGGTTTCCATGACCACGCCCTGGCCGGCGAACGCTGCGTCGCCGTGGATCGAAATCGGCAGAACCTTGTCGCCAACGCTGTCGTTGCGGCGATCTTGGCGGGCGCGAACCGAACCTTCCACCACTGGCGAGACGATTTCCAGGTGGGAGGGGTTGAACGCCATGGCCAGGTGGACTTCGCCACCGGGGGTCATCACGTTGGAGGAGAACCCCTGGTGGTACTTCACGTCACCGGAGCCCAGCTCGTTCATCTTCTTGCCTTCGAACTCGTCGAACAGCTCGCGCGGGTTCTTGCCGAAGGTATTGACGAGCACGTTCAGACGGCCACGGTGGGCCATGCCGATCACGACTTCCTTGGTACCGTAGGAACCGGAGCGCTGGATCATTTCGTCCAGCATCGGGATCAGGCTCTCACCGCCTTCCAGGCCAAAGCGCTTGGTGCCCGGGTACTTGGTGCCCAGATACTTCTCAAGGCCCTCACCGGCCGTGACGCGCTCGAGCAGATGTGCCTGCACGTCGGCGGAGAACTCGGGGCGGCCACGCACGCTTTCCAGGCGCTGCTGGAACCAGCTGCGCTGCTCGGAATCGACGATGTGGGTGAATTCGGCACCAATGGTGCGACAATATGTCTTCTCGAGCGCCTCGAAAATTTCGCGTAGGCTCGCTTCCTCTTTGCCGATGAACAGGTCGCCGGCACGGAAGGTCGTATCAAGATCGGCATTGGTCAAGCCGTAATGATTGATCGACAGGTCTACGGGCGCAGGACGCTGCCACAACCCCAACGGGTCGAGCTTGGCAGCCTGATGGCCGCGCATACGATAGGCCTGGATCAGTCGCAGCACTTCAACCTGCTTCTTCTCGTGTTCTGTGCTCACGCTCCCGGCGGAAACCGGTTGGGCGCGGCGCTGGTTCTTTGCCAGCAGTACGAAATGGTCGCGGATCGTCGAGTGCGAGACATCGGTAGCGGTGCTGCCGTCGGCGGGCAACTTCTGGAAGTAAGTGCGCCACTCTTCTGGCACAGCGTTAGGGTCGTGCAGGTAGAGCTCATAAAGCTCTTCCACATATGCAGCGTTACCACCTGAAAGGTGGGCGCTTTCCCACATGCGCTGCATCACGCTTTCTTGCATGCTTGGTCACCCTCGGTTAGGGGACTGATCGGCGAGAGCCACAGCAAACCTGGAAAAGTCCGAACACAGCGACTGAACCACGCCACCTGGATCCTGCTGATTTTCCGGGTACCAGCCCGGAAGCCCCTGCTGGTCTCATATCTTCATAGGTAATGAGCGCGGGCTTTGTGAGCCCTTGCTCGGGTTTTACCTCAGTGCGGGCTCACCACCCGCACCTCGGCTTACTGCAGGTACAACGCTTTGAATCAGGTGCCGCTTTGCAGCAGCATGTTACGTACGTGGCCGATTGCCTTGGTCGGGTTCAGACCCTTCGGGCAAACGTTCACGCAGTTCATGATCCCGCGGCAGCGGAACACGCTGAACGGGTCATCCAGGGACGCCAGGCGCTCCTGAGTCTTGGTGTCACGGCTATCGGCCAGGAAGCGGTAGGCCTGCAGCAGGGCGGCGGGGCCCAGGAACTTGTCCGGGTTCCACCAGAACGATGGGCAGGAGGTCGAGCAGCAAGCACACAGGATGCACTCGTACAGACCGTCCAGCTTGTCGCGGTCTTCCGGCGACTGCAGACGCTCGATGGCCGGGGCCGGCGTGTCGTTCTGCAGGAATGGCTTCACCTTCTCGTACTGCTTGTAGAAGATGCTCATATCGACCACCAGGTCACGAATGACCGGCAGGCCAGGCAGCGGACGCAGTACCAGCTTATTGCCCTTGACCACGCCCGACAGCGGGGTGATGCAGGCCAGGCCGTTCTTGCCGTTCATGTTCATGCCATCGGAACCGCACACGCCTTCACGGCAGGAGCGACGATACGAGAAGCCCTCGTCCTTTTCCTTGATCAGTGCCAGCACGTCCAGAACCATCAGGTCCTTGCCGCCGGTATCGACGTCGAACGACTCCATCTTGGGCGCCGAGTCGGTGTCGGGGTTGTAGCGATAAACTTCGACTTTCAACATAGCAGCCACCCTTAGTAAGTCCGGACTTTTGGTTCGAAGGCAGGAACTGTCTTCGGCGCAAAGTTGACACCACGCTTGGCGACGCGCTTCTCACCCGGGTAGTACAGGGTGTGGCACAGCCAGTTTTCGTCGTCACGGTCTTCGAAGTCTTCACGGGCGTGTGCGCCACGGGACTCTTTACGGGCTTCGGCCGCGATGGCGGTAGCTTCGGCGACTTCCAGCAGGTTCTGCAGCTCCAGCGCTTCGATACGCGCAGTGTTGAAGGCCTGGGACTTGTCGTTGATCTTGACGTTGGCGATGCGGTCACGCAGGCCAGCCAGTTGCTCGATACCCTTCTGCATGTATTCACCGGTACGGAATACACCGAAGTAGTTCTGCATGCAGCTCTGCAGTTCGCGCTTCAGGCTTGCCACGTCTTCGCCGCTGGTACGCTCGTTGAGCTTGTTCAGGCGGTTCAGGGCAACATCGACGTCGGTGTCGCTGGCATCGCGGTACTCGACGCCTTCGGTCAGCGCCTTTTCCAGGTGCAGGCCGGCGGCACGGCCGAACACCACCAGGTCGAGCAGCGAGTTGCCGCCCAGGCGGTTGGCGCCGTGGACCGATACGCAAGCCACTTCACCCACGGCGAACAAGCCCGGGATGATGTGATCCTTGCCTTCGGCGTCCATGGTGATGGCCTGGCCATGAATGTTGGTGGCGACGCCGCCCATCATGTAGTGGCAGGTCGGCACGACCGGTACCGGGGCGACTACTGGATCGACGTGGGCGAAGGTCTTGGACAGCTCGCAGATACCTGGCAAGCGGCTGTGCAGCACTTCCTCGCCCAGGTGATCCAGCTTCAGCAGCACGTGGTCCTTGTTCGGGCCCACGCCGTTGCCGGCGATGATTTCCTTGACCATGGAACGAGCGACCACGTCGCGGCCGGCCAGGTCTTTCGCGTTCGGCGCGTAACGCTCCATGAAGCGCTCGCCGTGGGCGTTGATCAGGTAGCCACCCTCACCGCGGCAACCTTCGGTGACCAATACACCGGCGCCGGCGATGCCGGTCGGGTGGAACTGCCACATCTCGATGTCCTGCACCGGTACGCCGGCACGCAGGGCCATGCCGATACCGTCGCCGGTATTGATCAGGGCGTTGGTGGTGGAGGCGTAGATACGACCAGCACCGCCAGTCGCCAGCACGGTGGCCTTGGACTTGATGTACATGGTTTCGCCGGTTTCGATGCAGATCGCGATCACACCGACGAAAGCGCCGTCCTGGTTTTTCACCAGGTCAACGGCGTAGTACTCGTTGAGGAAGGTGGTGCCTGCCTTCAGGTTGCCCTGGTACAGGGTGTGCAGCAGCGCGTGACCGGTACGGTCGGAGGCTGCACAGGTACGGGCAGCCTGGCCGCCCTTGCCGAAGTCCTTGGACTGGCCACCGAACGGACGCTGGTAGATACGGCCGGTTTCGGTACGCGAGAACGGCAGGCCCATATGGTCGAGCTCGAAGACCGCGGCCGGGCCTTCCTGACACATGTACTCGATAGCGTCCTGGTCACCGATGTAGTCGGAACCCTTGACGGTATCGTACATGTGCCAGCGCCAGTCGTCGTTCGGGTCGGCCGAAGCGATGGCGCAGGTGATGCCGCCCTGGGCGGAAACGGTATGCGAACGGGTCGGGAACACCTTGGTGACTACGGCGGTCTTGTGGCCGCCTTGAGCCAGTTGCAGTGCTGCGCGCATGCCCGCGCCGCCACCACCAATGATGATGGCGTCGAAGGAAATGGTTGGAATGTTAGCCATGAATCAGATACCCCAGAGAATCTGCACACCCCAGACGAAGTAAGCGAACATCGCAACGCCGCATACCGCCTGGAACAGGAAACGAATCGCAGTCGCCGACTTGCCGAACGCCATCGGCGTCAGGTAGTCGGTGGCAATGGTCCACATGCCGACCCAGGCGTGTGCGCCCAGGGCAACGAGGGCCAGCAGACTGAAGATGCGCATCGCATTGTTGGTGAACAGAGCATGCCACTGGGCGTAGTCGATGCCCGGGTGGGCGGCGAGGTAGCCGATCAGGAAAATGAAGTAAGCCGCGAGAACGACCGCCGAGACGCGCTGCGCCATCCAGTCGTAGAGGCCCGAACGCGACAGGTTCGTGACGTTAGTTACCATACCCAAACTCCTGCCAGAACGATCAGCACCACGGAGATGACGATCACGATTTTCGAGCCCAGCTTGCCGCCTTCCAGCGTCTCACCGCCCCCCATGTCCATGATCAGGTGGCGCACACCTGCCACGAGGTGGTACAGCAGGCCGGACAGCAGGCCCCAGGTCACCAGTTTGGCCAGCGGACTGGTCAGACACGCCTTCACCTCGGCAAAGCCTTCCTCCGAACCCAGCGACTTGCCCAGTGCGTACAGCATGATGGCAAGGCCGAGGAAGAGGATGACGCCGGAAATACGGTGAAGAATGGACGTGTACGCGGTGATCGGGAGTTTGATGGTCCTTAGGTCTAGGTTTACAGGTCGTTGGCTTTTCACGGCTTTTTTCACACTGAAGAGCCCCTAGCTAACAGGGCAAAGTTGTTGGTAAGTGTACTGGTCAGGTACCCACCACCCAGGAGAGCGACGACACCCAGCAGGGCGGGCTTGAAAGCCCCTGGGAGTCGGCTGCCGAGTATAGACAGTTAGGCTGCTTATGACAACGTGAGGGGCTAGCCCAAATAGCGCATTGCCTTTAACGGACAAAAGGCGTAAACGGGCGAGAATTTCGTGAAAAATTAGGCCTCAGAGGGCGTTTCAACCAGCCTTTAGGCAAATTGACATTCGAATTTATCCCTCTATAGTGGTGCGGGCCCTGCGTGGGGGGTCTGTCTGATGATTTCAAGCATTAATAGGAGGCCACATGGCTGACAAAAAAGCGCAGTTGATCATCGAGGGCGCTGCCCCCGTCGAGCTGCCCATTTTAACCGGCACCGTTGGTCCCGATGTTATCGACGTCCGCGGGTTGGGGGCATCAGGCCACTTCACCTTCGACCCAGGTTTCATGGCGACCGCATCGTGCGAGTCGAAGATCACCTACATTGATGGCGACAAGGGCGTGCTGCTGCACCGCGGCTACCCGATCGAACAGCTCGCCGAACAGTCGGACTACCTCGAGACCTGCTACCTTCTGCTCAACGGTGAATTGCCGAATGCCGAGCAGAAGGCCCAGTTCGTCAGCACCGTGAAGAACCACACCATGGTTCACGAGCAGCTGAAGTCGTTCTTCAACGGCTTCCGCCGCGACGCCCACCCGATGGCGGTGATGTGCGGCGTGGTCGGCGCTCTGTCGGCGTTCTATCACGACTCGCTGGACATCAATAACCCGCAGCACCGCGAAATCTCCGCGGTACGCCTGGTCGCAAAAATGCCGACCCTGGCCGCGATGGTCTACAAGTACTCCATGGGCCAGCCCATGATGTACCCGCGCAACGACCTGTCGTACGCGGAAAACTTC